>Ga0214921_10000758_pt1 | contig 57951 bp, 48 predicted proteins | sample LL1505_MetaG_FD_177992 | JGI IMG/M metagenome (GOLD analysis project Ga0214921, IMG submission 177992) | Freshwater microbial communities from Lake Lanier, Atlanta, Georgia, United States - LL-1505 | ecosystem: Environmental > Aquatic > Freshwater > Lake | place: USA: Georgia | collected... | reverse complement strand
CTTGGACGCTATGGCTCAACTCGGACACGCTCATGCGATTGCCTTTGCAAACAAGGGCTGTGTGTCTACGGCCGAGCCTTGATAGAAGGCGGGAAAGCGATCGAACTGAAGCTGGGCTGCGCTGGCATCTAAACCTTCACGCAACACAGCGACATCAAAGCCTGTGCGGGCCATTGCCACCAATTGGTCGATGAGAACATCGCCCGTAGCGCGAATTTCTCCTTTGAAGCCAAGGCGTCGGCGTAGCAGGAAAGCTTGACTGTAGGCGCGGCCATCCGTGAATTTGGGGAAGTGCAAGTCGATGCGATGGATACCCTCAAGCGACACTTCGCGTGGATCGACATCGTTGGCCATGCTGATGGTGTGGGTGTCTGCAGCAGGTGAGTGATCGTGAAAAGACAAAATTTTCATGACATTTTTTCCGTGTTTCAAGCGAGGGCAGTGTCGGTGTGACGCGCTGCATTGGCTTCAATCTTGAAGGGGTCTTGGCCCACACGGCGCAAGGTCTCGATGAAGTATTCGGAACGACCGTGACCAGTAGGCGAGCGCAGTTCAAGGTACTTGTTGAGTACCGCTTCAATCACGCCTGGCACTTCAGCGGCAGAGAATGAAGGACCCACCACTTTGCCAGGTCCTGCTGTGCCAGACAGCGTAGAACCATCAGAGCCACCTAAGGTGACTTGGTACCACTCTTTACCGTCTTTGTCGACGCCCAAGATGCCAATGTGGCCGCTGTGGTGGTGGCCACAAGAGTTGATGCAACCGCTGATGTGCAAGTCGATGGGTCCCAAATCGTCTAGCTCATCGATATCTTGATAACGCTCTGAAATGGCCGCTGCAACTGGAATGGCACGTGCATTGGCCAAGGCGCAGTAATCGCCGCCAGGGCAGGCAATCATGTCGTTCAATAAACCAATGTTGGGGCTTGCCAAGCCCAATGATTTGGCTTCCTGCCAAAGGTCAAACAATTGAGTTTCAGGAACCCAAGGCAGCACCAAGTTTTGGGAGTGAGTGACGCGAGCCTCGCCCCGAGAGTACTTTGCGACCAATTGCGCAGAGGCCTGCAATTGCTCAGCTGTGGCATCACCTGGTGCCAATCCCAAACGTTTGAAGGATAAAGTGACTGCTCGCAACTTTGGGTTTTTGTGTGCAACAACGTTGTGATGCAACCAGCGTTGAAAAGCTGGGTCTTGGGGGTTGCTATGTGATGATGCCGATGTAGGTGCAGACGAGTTGGCAGTTTCTGAGGGTTCAACAAAGCAAGCGGCGACACGATCGAATTCAGCCTGTGAAATGGTGTGAGGGCCACCATCTTTGTTGACCACATCATTAAATTCAGCCTCCACTTCATCGATGTAACGCTGTCCTTCAGCCTTCACCAATATTTTGATACGCGCTTTGTACAAGTTGTCACGTCTGCCCCATCGGTTGTAGACGCGCACCACGGCTTCGAGGTAGTTCATGATTTGTTGCCAAGGCAAGAACTCCCTCACCAAGGTGCCGATGATGGGGGTGCGGCCCATACCACCGCCGACCCATACCTTGAAGCCAACTTCGCCTTCAACATTTTTGACAAGCTGCAAGCCGACATCGTGCCAGCCAATGGCGGCGCGATCTTCTTTGGCGCCAGTGATGGCAATTTTGAATTTGCGGGGCAGGAATGCAAACTCAGGGTGCAAGGTGCTCCATTGGCGCAAAATTTCTGCGTAGGGCCTCGGGTCGACCACCTCGTCTACAGCCACACCCGCCAATTCGTCGGTGGTGATGTTGCGAATGCAGTTGCCGCTGGTTTGAATGCCGTGCATGTCGACGGTAGCCAGCAAGTCCATCACGTCGGCAGACTTGCTCAATGGAATCCAGTTGAACTGAACGTTTTGGCGGGTGGTGAAGTGGCCGTAGCCTTTGATCAACTTGGGAGATTTGCCAGGCAGCAAGTCTTGCTGAGCTTGGGCTTTGGCAAACAATTCATCTTCGGGTTGGTCGTAGTCTTTGGCAATGGTGGCCAGCACACTCAGTTGTTTGGCAGAAATTTCGCCATAAGGCACGGCCACTCGCAGCATGGGTGCGTAGCGCTGGACGTACCAGCCGTTTTGAAGGCGAAGAGGGCGAAATTCTTCATCTGTCAGTTGGCCTTTTTGCCAGCGTTCTAGCTGGTCTCTGTGCTGCGCTGCGCGCAGTTTGACAAACTGGCGATCGAATTTTGTGTAGTGGTACATCGGCTTGAAAATCAATGAATGAGACGGCCAATGCCGCTGAGGTTTGAACTCTACGGGTTCTTTATGTCAATTCAAACTACTTAATCGTTGGACATATATGCTTTTTGATCATAAGGAATAAGCCGACCTGGGGTAGGGAAATGTCTCCAAAGTGACTGGAATATGGCTTGCTGATACAGTTTCGCTTTTGGGAGTTTGAAATGAAGTCTTGGTTTTGGGGTGTTTGTGCTGTGGCATTGGGCGCCACATCGGCTTTGTCTGTGCAAGCGCAGGCGCCCATCCGAATTGGTGAAATCAACAGTTATTCGGCCATTCCTCAATTCACGCAACCCTACAAGCAAGGCTGGCAATTGGCGGTAGAGGAAATCAATGCTTCTGGTGGTTTGTTGGGTCGAAAGGTGGAAGTCATTGCGCGTGATGATGCCGGCAAACCCGAAGATGCCTTGCGGCACGCCATCGAACTCACCAGCCAAGAAAAAGTAGATGTTTTGGCAGGTGGTTTCTTGTCCAACGTGGGTTTGGCCTTGGCCGATCATGCATTGAGAACCAAGCGCCTTTTTATAGCCAGCGAACCCCTCACTGATGCCATCGTTTGGGACAAAGGCAATCGGTACACCTTTCGTTTGCGTGCCAGCACCTATATGCAAGCCGCTATGTTGGTTGAAGAAGCGGCCAAATTGCCCGCCAAACGGTGGGCCACCTTGGCCCCCAATTACGAGTATGGCCAAAGTGCTGTGGCGAGTTTCAAAGAACTTCTCAAGGCCAAAAGACCCGACGTAGAGTTTGTAGGGGAGCAGTGGCCAGCACTTGGAAAAATTGATGCGGGCAGCAGTTTGAGCGCCCTCATGCAAAGCAAGCCCGATGCTATTTTCAATGTGACTTTTGGTGCTGACTTGGCCAAGCTGGTTCGTGAAGGCAATCAGCGCAGCATTTTCCCCAGAGTCCCCGTGGTGTCCATGTTGTCTGGTGAGCCTGAATACTTAGAGGTTTTGAAGGATGAGACTCCCAAGGGCTGGATTGTGACGGGCTATCCATGGGATCAAATTGACACCAAGGAGCACGCCTCCTTTGCGGCCAACTATTACAAAAAATTCAAAGAAAACCCCAAGCTTGGCTCAGTGGTGGGCTATGCCACCATGCAAGCCATTTTTGCGGGCATCAAAAAAGCGGGCACGACCGACAATGAAAAATTGATTGTGGCCATGCGGGGTCTCAAATTCAGCACCCCCTTCGGCCCTGCAGAGTTCCGCGCCGTCGATCAACAGTCGACCATGGGTGCTTATGTGGGCAAGTTGGATGTCCGAGGCAATCAGGGAACCATGACGCAGTGGCGCTATGCCGATGGAAAAAATTACCAGCCAACCGATGCTTACGTCAAGGCTCGCCGCCCCGCAGCAGCCCAACAATAAGTTCAGCCAAATCGGTTGGCAGCCATCAGTTTGGCCAAAGAGGCAGCCATGGGCAAGGGCTCATGGCTCACATGTGCAGCCAACAACTCCCCGCACAACACAGACCAACTGATGCCTCTGGCCCCAAGCCCGGTACAAACAGTCAGTCCTTTGAGTTCAGGGTGAGAAAAAGCGCCCACAGCTGGCAGCCGATCAGGCAAAGCCATTCGAATGGCCGCCCAAGCTGTGGTTTGCTCTAAATCAATTTGGTTCAAGATTTCATGTTGCCAAGCCGGCATGAGCTCTGCCCATTGCTGCATGTTGGATATTTGATCTTCGTGCCGTATTTGCAAATCAAAGTCGTTGCGTTGAAAACTCGAACCCACCATCCAGTAAGGTTCTGAACTTTGACGGTGGCAGATCAAACTCCCATGACCGTTGACGGGAAATTGCGGCAATGATTTTTGCATTTGGGCGGGCAACGCTCGCATCGGCCCGAGGGTCACTTGTCCTCTGAGCGCCGTGGCGGGCAGGTGAGGGTGGGGCGCTGCTTGCGGTGAAAGCATGACGCTGTTGATCAGTGCTTGTGCATCATAGGCATTGGCCAAGACCAGAAGTGGCGCTTGCGCGATGAGCTTGCCATGAACGTCTGAACATTGCCATTGCTTCTTGTGTGCATGCAGCGTGGCTATTTTTTGCTGAGTGCGTAATTCAATGTTCGGATGCTTTAACTGTGCTTTCACCAAGCTTTGAGGTTGAAGCCATCCAGCCAAGTTGTGCCACAGCGCGGCAGTTTCTTCTGTCAGACCTGCTGCCAGTTTTTGTTGGATGCTGGCTTGCGTGCTCCACTCGTGACCTTCCTTAGGCCATTGATCGCCTTTGGGCAACTCGCGTTTGCCAGCGTAACGATGTTCAACCAAGCTCGACAGCTTCCAGTCGAGGCCATGTTCAAGAAGAGCCTGTGCCCTTTGAATGGTTGCTCGCACGCCATCTCGCGTGATGCGAGACAGCACATTGTTGTCGGGCGACACATGGGTTGCCAAAATACCAGCTGGCAAGCCAGAGGCACCTGCGCCCAATGTCTCACCTTGGTCTAGAACTTGCACACTCCAGCCCCGGCTGGCAAGGCTGTGCGCCACAGCTGAGCCCGCCAAGCCCGCGCCAATGACGATTGCACTTTTCAAAAACGCCGGGCTTTGACGCAGGGACGACTTAACTTGCCAATGGGGTTGGTAGCAGGCTCTTTGCTTGGATGCATCGATTTGAAAACCAGCACTTTGGAGATCGGCTATGCCACTTGCAGTGGCTTTTTGCCATTGCAGGTGAGTGCCGACCTTGCACAGTCGTGCCAAGTTTTTAACACCCCATGTGTCGATGTGATCAACACAAATGCTCTGACTTGCGATGTCTATTTCTTTGGCAATTTGGGGTGCGTCCCCAATAAAGAGCGTTAATTGAACTTGCCCCTGTTCAAAAACAAATCGATGTACGCCGGGCAGCAGACCCACACAGGTCAACCTCAGCTGCGGTTCCAGATTTTGCGGAACTTTAGAACTGAATGCTGTGTAAAAAAGCGGACGGGGTGAATCAGGATCTTGGCGCCACGCTTCAAGGGTGTCTAGAAACGATTCGCCCCCACCGAATTCAGTGTCTAAAGCATGCCAATGGCTTTGATCAGGTGCTCTGTTTTGCCAATGGCCAGCGTGAAAATTAGGCGCTGGGAGGGGGGACATAACCTTGGGCTGCGTCGGCGCCAGCGCCAAAGAAATGGTTCTCCATTTGGCGTGCCAAGTATTGGCGAGCGCGGGCATCCGCCAAGTTCAAGCGGTTTTCATTAACCAACATGGTTTGGTGCTTGAGCCAGGCGGCCCATGCCTCTTTGCTGACGTTTTCCCAAATGCGTTTGCCCAATTCACCAGGATAGGGTGGAAAGTCCAGACCTTCGGCTTCAGCTTCCAATTTGATGCATTTGACTGTGCGTGCCATGATGTTCCTTGATTATTCTTAAGATGAGTGGGGTATAGGGATATAAAATTATTGTATTTCCAATACCAGCAAATAAGTCTGAAAATGGCTTGTTTTGTTTAAATCCCCTAGGCTTTATGAGTGCATTTTTAGAAGAAAAAGTTCTCAGTGTTTATCACTGGACGGACCGTTTGTTTAGCTTCACCACCACACGCGATCAGGCTTTGCGTTTTTCAAATGGTCATTTCACCATGATTGGCCTTCGAGGTGACAACGGCAAACCCTTGCTCAGAGCCTACAGCATTGCCAGTGCCAATTATGAAGAGCATCTAGAGTTTTTGAGCATCAAAGTGCCAGATGGTCCGCTCACATCCAAGCTGCAGCATATCCAAGTAGGCGACACCATTGTGGTGGGTCGCAAGCCCACAGGCACACTCCTCATCGATTACCTTACCCCCGCCAAGCGCCTCTACCTCATAGGTACGGGCACTGGTCTTGCCCCTTTCATGAGCATCATTCGCGACCCTGAAACTTATGAGCGGTTTGAGCAAGTGGTGTTGTTGCATGGTGTGCGCGAAGTCAAAGAGCTGGCCTATCACGACTACATCACCCAAGAGCTTCCGCAAAATGAGTTTTTGGGGGAGATGGTCAGCAAGCAACTTTTGTACTACCCAACAGTCACGCGGGAGGCGTTTGAGCATCAAGGTCGAGTGACGGAGTTGTTAGAAAACGGCACCATCAGTTCAGACCTCGGCATTCCCACTTTGAATGCCGCAGAAGATCGCGTCATGATCTGTGGAAGCCCAGAAATGTTGCGCGACCTCAAAGCATTGTGCGAAAAACTTGGCTTTGTCGAAGGCAATACCAGTATCCCGGGGCAGTTCGTGATAGAACGGGCTTTTGTTGAAAGCTAATTCTTGATCTACATCCCCACACACCGTTGGCTGGCACTGGTGGCTCTTGCGTGCCTGGGTATGCTGGCGTTCGGAATTTTGTATTTGCAAAACCATTTGGGCTTAGAGCCTTGCCCCATGTGCATCGTTCAGCGCTATGCACTCATTGGAGTCATTGTGTGGTGCGTGCTGGGTGCAAGTGCCAATGCGCCCAGGCGAACGGTTCTCATGTCTTGGTTGGCCTTGATCACGTCTGGCTTTGGGGCTTTCGTGGCTGCGCGACAAACATGGCTCCAGTGGTATCCCCCTGAAGTGGTTTCATGCGGTCGTGATTTTTACGGCATGATTGAAAACTTCCCACTGCAGCGCGCCGTACCCATGATTTTCAAGGGCAGTGGCGATTGCACCAAGATCGATTGGAGCTTTCTGGGGGGCTCCATTGCCAACTGGTCTTTTGTTGCCTTCTCTGGGATCTTTGTGCTGATGCTTCTGCTTCGCTTGCGCGATGGCTTGTTTGGAGCAAAGCCTCCATCGGAAACGGTTAGCTGAGTTTTTTAACCAGCACTTGGCTGCGTCTGTCCCAGTTGTATTTGCGCTTGCGTCCCTCTGGTAGCCAGTCGGGGTCCATTTGCACAAAGCCGCGCTTGATAAACCAATGCATGGTGCGTGTGGTGAGCACAAAAATGCTTTTCAAACCCATGGCGCGCGCGCGCTGTTCGATGCGCTTCAATATTTTTTCGCCATCACCCTGACCTTGAGATTGGGGCGACACCGTAAGAGCAGCCATTTCTGCAGTTTGGGCTTCAGCGTAGGGGTAGAGCGCTGCGCAGGCAAAGATCACGCCGTCGTGCTCAATGATGGTGTAGTGATCAACATCGCGTTCAATTTCGGTGCGATTGCGCTTGACCAAAGTACCGTCGTTTTCAAAGGGCTCGATGAGTTGCAAAATGCCACCCACATCATCTGACGTGGCTTCGCGCAACTCTTCGAGTTTTTCATCGATCACCATGGTGCCAATGCCATCGTGCACATAGATTTCTAAAAGCAAAGCGCCATCGACCGCAAAGGGCAAGATATGGCTTCGCTCCACACCTTCTTTACAAGCTTTCACGCAGTGTTGCAAATAGAAGGCGCTGTCAGTTGGCAGCAGGGGTGGCGGTAGTTTTTTCAACCAACTTTCTGCCGCTGCCAAAGGCAGTTCTGTGTCAATCGGATTGTCTTCAGATTCAGGTTCATCTGGCTTGATACGCAAGCCAGGAATCTCTGTGAGGAAAATCAATTTGTCGGCTTGAAGTTCGATGGCCACACTGGTGGCCACTTCTTCCATCGACAAATTGAAAGCTTCCCCAGTAGGCGAAAAACCAAAGGGTGACAGCAAAACCATAGCGCCCATGTTGAGGGTTTGAGTGATGCCGGCCACGTCTACTTTGCGAACCAAGCCTGAGTGCTGAAAATCGACGCCATCGACAATGCCAACGGGCCTGGCCGTAAGGAAATTGCCGCTGATGACGCGGACCGTTGAGCCAGCCATGGGCGTGTTGGGTAAGCCTTGGCTGAATGCTGCTTCAATTTCATAGCGCAGTTGGCCGGCTGCTTCCTGGGCGCAGTCGAGTGCGACTTCGTCGGTGATCCTGATGCCTTGAGAATATTTGGGCACATGGCCTTTGGCCAGCAATTGCTCGTTCACTTGGGGCCTGAAGCCGTGAACCAACACAATTTTCACGCCCATGCTCTGAATCAAGGCCAAATCTTGGGCCAAGTGCTGCAGTTTGCCCGCGGCAATGGCTTCACCAGCAATACCCACCACAAAGGTTTTGCCGCGGTGCATGTGAATGTAGGGTGCCACCGAGCGAAACCAAGGTACGAAGGTGAAGTTAAAGACAGTGGACATGAAGTTGTGAATCTTTAGAAAAGGGCCAAGACAGCGGATAATTCAGGCCTTACGCCATCCCTGATTTTTACAGAAGTTTTGCCATTGTCCGCCACCCCTTTGAAAATCGAGTTCCCAGAGTCTTTGCCAGTGTCGGCAAAGCGCGACGAAATCGCTCAGGCCATGGCGGAACATCAGGTCATCATTGTCTGCGGTGAGACCGGATCGGGCAAAACCACACAGCTGCCCAAGATTGCCCTCACATTGGGCCGCGGCCGACTGAATGCGGCTCCCGGCCAGCGGGGCAAGTGGATTGGTCATACGCAGCCCAGGCGGATTGCGGCCAGCAGTGTGGCCAAACGAATTGCCGAAGAGCTCAAAACGCCACTGGGCGAAGTAGTGGGCTACAAAGTGCGATTTCAAGATCGGCTGTCGAAAGACGCATCGGTCAAGCTCATGACGGATGGTATTTTGCTGGCCGAAACTCAAAATGACCCCCTTTTAGAGGCTTACGACACCCTCATCATTGACGAAGCGCACGAGCGCAGTTTGAACATTGATTTCTTGTTGGGCTATTTGCGACAAATTTTGCCGCGCCGGCCCGATCTCAAAGTGGTTGTCACGTCGGCCACCATTGATGCCGATCGGTTTGCTCAGCACTTTGCTTCAAGCAAAGGGCCAGCCCCCGTCATCATGGTGTCTGGCCGGACGTTTCCAGTTGAAATGCGTTGGCGCCCTTTCGAAGAAACGCGTGACCACGATTTGAACGACGCCATTGCTGAAGCCGTGGATGAGCTGTGGTCCGGCAACGCAGCAGGCGATATTTTGGTCTTCCTGCCAGGCGAGCGTGAAATTCGAGAAGCGGCAGATCATTTGCGCAAGCACCTTTCGCACAGCGCCGTCACAAGAGGGGCAGAAGTGCTGCCGCTGTTTTCGCGCTTATCGCAGGCAGACCAAGAGAGGGTGTTTGACACACACTCAGGTCGGCGCATTGTGCTGGCCACCAATGTGGCAGAAACTTCTCTCACGGTGCCCGGCATTCGCTATGTGATTGATGTGGGCACTGCACGTGTCAAGCGTTATAGCTTGCGCAGCAAGGTGGAGCAACTGATGGTCGAGCCCATTAGCCAAGCTGCGGCCAACCAGCGTGCAGGTCGCTGCGGCCGTGTGGCCAACGGCATTTGCATCCGCTTGTATGAGGAAAAAGATTTCAACGGGCGCCCCCGTTTTACCGATCCAGAAATCTTGCGTTCTTCATTGGCAGGTGTCATTTTGCGAATGAAGTCTTTGCATTTGGGTGTGGTGGATGATTTCCCATTCATTGAAGCACCCTCTAAACGCGCCATCACAGATGGCTATCAGTTGTTGGCCGAGTTGGGTGCTGTAGACGACGCCAATGACCTCACCCGCATTGGCGTGGAGTTGGCCAGATTGCCTCTGGACCCCCGAGTAGGTCGCATGATTTTGGAAGCTCGCGACAGGCAGGCCTTAGACGAAGTGTTGGTCATTGCCAGCGCTTTGTCGGTGCAAGACGTTCGAGACAGGCCGCTGGAGGCGCAGGCGCAAGCCGATCAGGCCCATGTCAAATTTGACGATGAGAAAAGTGAATTCACGGGCTATTTGAAACTTTGGAAGTGGTTGGGTGAGGTACGCGGCGGCAAAACCCCAACTGGGGCAGAGCATAAGCTCAGTAACCGGCAATATGAACAATTGCTTCGACAAAACTTTGTCAACATTCGCCGCGTGAGAGAGTGGCGCGACACCCACACGCAACTTCACACCACGGTGGCAGAGCATCGTTGGCAGTTGAATACCAAGCCTGCCAGCTACGAGCAAATTCACATGTCAATGCTGGCGGGCTTGCTGGGCAACGTCGGTTGCAAGCAAGACGATGAAGAGGTTTATTTGGGGGCACGTGGCATAAAGTTTTATCGCCATCCGGGTGCTCATTTGTCAAAAAAACCTGGCCGCTGGACGGTGGTCTCTGAGCTGGTCGAAACCACGCGATTGTTTGGTCGTGGCATTGCCCACATTGAGGCGGCCTGGCTAGAGCAAGTGGGTGCCCATTTGCTTCGCAAGCAACTCTTAGATCCGCATTGGGAAAAGAAATCGGCTGAAGTCATTGCGCTTGAACGGGCCACACTGTATGGCTTGGTGATTTACAGTGGTAGGCGAGTGCCTTTTGGCAAGGTTGACCCTCAGTCTGCTCGTGAAATTTTCATTCGCGAAGCATTGGTCCAAGGGCAATGGGAAACCAATTTGCCGTTCTTAGCGGCCAATCATAAGATGATTGCCAAAGTAGAGGAGCTGGAACACAAGTCGCGAAGACAAGACGTGTTGGTGGACGACGAACTTATTTTTGCTTTTTACGACCAACAAATTCCAGCCGATGTGTGCTCAGGTCGTTTGTTAGAAGCTTGGTATCGCAAAGAGCTTCAACGCCAGCCTCAGCTGCTGTTGCTGAGTCGCGAAGAGTTGATGCGCCACGAAGCGGCGGGCATTACAACGCAGGCGTTTCCTAAAACCATTCGTTTGGGGGGCACCGACTGCACAGCCACTTATTTGCATGAGCCAGGCGATGCTCGCGACGGCGTCACGGTCACCGTGCCCTTGTTTGTCTTGAATCAAGTGAATGAAGAGCGTTGTGAGTGGTTGGTGCCTGGCTTGCTGAAGGACAAAATTCATGCATTGCTCAAAAGTTTGCCGCAAAAACCGCGCTCAAGATTTGTGCCTTTGCCTGATTCTGCTAGCAAGCTGGCAGAGGCCTTGGGCCAACCTGAAATTTTTGGAACAGGTTCGTTGACCGATGTACTTCTGAAAAAAGTGCGCGACATGACCAGCCTTGATGTGAAGCGGGCAGACTTCAAGCTAGACATGCTGAGCGCACACTTGTTCATGAATCTGCGTGTGGTGGATGAGCATGGCAGACAACTGGGAATGGGACGCAATTTGGGCGCCTTGAAAGCCGATTGGGGTTCGCAGGCGCGGGGTGCTTTTCAAGCTTTGGCACAACTCAAAGTGCAATCGAGTGCAGGTGAGTCAGGGTCTGCAAAGGTGGCTGATTTGAATGACAAGCACAAAACTCAGACTCCAACGAAGTCGGATCTTGCCAATGCCAAGTCAGATCAAACTTTAGCGGATTCCAGATCAAACAAGGGCCCTTCAATCGCTCAGCAACGTTACACGGCTTGGCAATTTGGAGATTTGCCGGAACTCATGGAGATCAAGAAGGGTGGCCAAAGCTTGATTGGATTTCCTGCCTTGGTCGACCTTACCGATGCAGTTCAAATTGAAGTGTTTGACGAACCTGAAGTGGCTGCGCAAAAACATCGAGAGGGCTTGCGCCGTTTGTTCGCTTTGCAAATCAAGGATGCCTTGAAGTATTTGGAAAAGAATATTCCCGACTTGCAGAAGATGGCTGTGGCCTACATGCCACTGGGCACGGCAGACGAGTTGCGACAACAAATCATTGAAGTGGCTTTAGACCGCGCCTTTTTGATGGATCCTCTGCCTGCAGATGAGTTGAGTTTCAAGAAACGAATTGACGAGGGACGCGGACGTCTGACGCTCATTGCCAATGAAGTCGCTCGTTTGGCTGGCGTCATTCTGATTGAGTATGCATCGGCCACTCGCAAAATCAAGGACACCAAAAGTGCACCTGATGCTGTTGCAGATTGTGCTCAGCAGTTACAGCGCCTGGTTCCCAAACGTTTCATGGCACTCACACCCTGGACTCAATTGCAACATTTTCCGCGCTACTTAAAGGCCATTGTCTTGCGCCTAGACAAGTGGCGTGCCGATCCAGCAAGAGACGCTGCCAAGTTGTTGGAGCTCAAGCCTCAGGATCAACGTTATTGGCGCTTGGTGGCTGAACGCAAAGGTGCCGTGGACGACCGAATGTTGGAGTTTAGATGGCTGTTGGAAGAGTTGCGAGTGAGTTTCTTTGCACAAGAACTGCGCACCCCTCAACCCGTCAGTGTGAAGCGCCTTGACAAAGCATGGGCGCAACTCAATCACTGATCTCTTCTCAGTGAATTGAGTTGGCTTTGGGCAGAGTCATCAAGGGGATGTCTTTCTCTGCTGCCAACTTGTCCAACTGCTGACGTGTCTTGCTGGCTAAAAAGCTGGCAATGGCCTCGTGAGTTGACTTGGCAAACAAAGACTTGGGGTCTTTGACCTGAATGCCTGCGGCATCACACAGTGACTTGGCAAAGTGCGACTCAAGGGCCGCCACAGCCACGCGGCCGTTTTTGCAAGCATACATTTTGTAGCCTGCGTGTGCGCCGCCCACGGCGCCTTTGGGTAAAGTCATTCCCCAATGCCTTGGCAATGCCAACCACGCGGCTGCATCACTCAGGGCCACTTCGTGGAAGCTGCCTTGCCCTGAGCGGCGTTGATTCAATGTGGCTTTTAAAACAGCTTCAGTGGCCATCATGGCGCCGCCCATGTCGGCAAACAGGCTGGCAGGTAAATTCATGCCAGGCACCAAATCGACTTCGGCTTGATATGTTAAGTCGTGACCTGGAACTTCTGCCAAGGATCCTGGTGCTCCCACCACGCTCACGCAGCTGAGTTTGGGGAATTGAAGGTGCAGTGTTTTCCAGCTCAAGCCCAATTTGGTTAAAGCAGAGGGTCTAAACGATGTCAGTAGAACGTCGGTTTTTTCAAGCAATTGATGAAGGGTTTTTTGGCCTTTCGGATCTTTCAAATCACATGAAATTTGTTTCACGCCTTTGTGAAGAGTTTCGTAGCCATCGGGCGTGTAATGCGCCATGGGATCGCCTTGTGGCGGATTGACCTTGGTGCAGGTGGCGCCCATTTGTGCCAATCGCATGAGCGCAGCAGGACCAGGTAAATTCAGTGCCAAGCTGACAACGCGCACACCGCGCAAAGTGGAGTCTTTGGACATATTGGCGTTGAGTGTCGAGGCGATGTTTTAAACACCCAGATGCTGGGCCATGATTTCTGGCTGAGATTGGAGCAATTCGGAAGAGCCTTCAAAGACCACTTCACCTTTCACCAAAATCACATTGCGATCGGTAATTTTTGTCACATGTTTCCAGTTTTTGTCGACAATGACGCTGCTGATACCGCTTTCTTTGATGACACTGCAGATGCGCCAAATTTCTCGGGCTATGAGGGGCGCCAAACCTTCGGTGGCTTCATCCAAAATCAGCACATCGGGGTTGGTCATGAGGGCACGTCCTATGGTGAGCATTTGTTGCTCACCGCCAGACAGTTGCTGTCCGCCGTGCCCCAAGCGCTCTTTTAAGCGGGGAAACGTGTCGAGCACCCGATCGTAGGTCCAATCGTTTTGACCTTGTGTGCCAGGACGAGCGGCCATCTTTAAATTTTCAACCACGCTCAGGTTGGCAAAGATGCCGCGCCCTTCAGGGACATAGGCAATGCCTTGCTGAGCCACTTCAAAAATGGCGCAATCGTTCATGCGTTTGCCCTTGATGTGCACTTCACCGGAGCGAGGCTTCACGATTCCCATGATGGATTTAAGCAATGTACTTTTGCCCATGCCATTGCGGCCCATGAGGCCAATGGTCTCACCACGTTTCACATTGAAATTGACATTGCGAAGAATGTGGCTGGCCCCGTAATAGCTATTGAGGTCTCTCACTTGAATCAGTGTGTCCGTCATCTCAATGGTCCTCACCCAAGTAGGCTGCTTGAACACTTGCGTCGGTTCTCACGGCTGCAGGCAGACCGCTGGCTATGACTTGGCCATTGACCATCACGGTCAGCTGATCGGCCAATGCAAAAATAGCATCGATGTCGTGTTCTACCAGCATCATGGCGTGGGATGGTTTTAAGCGCAGCAACAACTGCACCATGCTTTCGGCTTCTGCCTGGCCCATGCCCGCCAAGGGCTCGTCCAACAGCAGCACTTGAGGCTCTGTGGCCAAGGTCATGGCAATTTCAAGCTGGCGTTGCTCGCCATGGCTGGCAGCACCTGCCAAGGCATGACGGCGATTTTCCAAGCCAGCCAATTCAATGGCGCGCTCTGCACGTGCGTTCACATCGGTCATGTGATTGGCTTCCGTGAGCCAAGACAATGGGTTGAAGGGGCCGGGTTGGCTGCGCGATTGGGCCGACAGGCGGACGTTGTCCCACACGCTGAAGCTTCTGAAGATGTTGGTCTTTTGATAGCTTCTACCCAGGCCGTGCCGCGAAATTTTTTCGGGTGTCCAGCCGGTAATGTCTTGGCCATTCAAAGAGACAACACCCGAGGTGGTCGGCAAGTCGCCAGAGAGTAGATTGGCCAGCGTTGATTTGCCTGCACCGTTGGGGCCAATGACCGCGTGAATTTGCCCTTTGCACAAATCGACGGAAACTTCACTGACGGCCGTGAGTCCGCCAAAATTTTTGGTGACTTTGTTGGCGCGCAAGAGCACTTCAGTTGCGGATGTGGATGAGGATGAGGTCTTAGTCATGACCCTTCTCCTTGCCTTTGAGCAGTGTGGCCAACAAGCCCAAAATGCCGCGAGGCGCCAGTATCACGAGGGCCACAATGAAAAGACCCATCCAGAGTTGCCAATGTTTGCCCAAATTGAAGGCCCCGACGGAAGGCAAGTCCTTGAACACATGTAGCAAATACTCGAAAGAAAAAGCGCCGACGATGGCACCCGCAAAGTTGCCCATGCCGCCCAAAATGACCATCATGATGACGTGAGCACTCATGTGAAAGCCCATGAGTTCTGGGTTTACATAGCCCGATTGCGCACCCCACAAAAAGCCAGCCAGACCCGCTAGCGCACCTGCCAAAGTGAAGGCTGCTAGTTTGTGACTGAAGGTGCCATATCCCAAAGCCCGCATGCGATGTTCGTTCACGCGGATGCCTGCCAAGGCACGTCCAAATGGACTCCATAGCAAACGTCTTAAAAACACATAGACCAACACCATCAGTGCCAAGGTGAAAAAGTAAAAAACTTTTTTATTTTCTAAATCAAACAACACAGCTTCAGGTTTGAAGTTGATGTAGATCCCGTCTGAGCCGCCCAATGCCTTGTTGTCAAAGAAGACATAAAACACCATTTGGGCAAATGCCATGGTCACCATGATGAAATAAATGCCGTGGGTTCGTACCACCAGAAAGCCAATGATCAGGGCCAACAAAGCAGAGATGCCCACAGCGGCAGGCAGTGTCCACCACAAAGAAACCGGTTCGCCCGGCGGAGTTAAAAATGCCAAGGCGTAGCCTGCCACACCAAAATAAGCAGCATGGCCCAAAGACACCAAGCCGGTCACACCTTGAAGCAAATCTAGGCTCATGGCAAAGATGGCCAAGATCATCATGCGTGTGACCATTTGCAAGTAATAGTCGGCACCCACAAAAGGAAACGCCGCCAATGCCACAAGGGCTGTAGCCAGCAAAATATTCAAACTGCGCGGCAGTGTTTCAAGTGGGGCGTGTGCGTCGCTCATGACGTGCCCCTTAGTTCTTGAACAAGCCTTCAGGCTTGTAAAGTAAAACAATGGCCATCAGCACATAAACCAGCATGCCTGCAACTTGCGGCAACAAGACTTTGCCAAAGGTGTCGACCAAGCCCACCAACAAGGCGGCAATGAGTGCGCCTTTGACGGAGCCGATGCCGCCAATGACCACCACCACAAAACACATGATGAGCACTTGCGAGCCCATGTTGGGATACACACTGGAGACGGGTGCCGCCACCATGCCCGCAATGGTGGCCAAACCCACGCCCATGGCAAAAACCAATGCGTGAATCAGCTTGATGTTGACGCCCAGAGCTTCGGTCATTTCGTGATTGAACGCACCTGCGCGAATTTTCATACCCAGGCGCGTTTTGGAGATGAGCAAATAAAGGCACAAAGCCAAGAGCAAACACACCCCCGACATGAACAAACGGTAGACAGGGTATGAGAGCGTTTCTGTAAGAGGAATAGAGGCACTCAATGCATCTGGAATGGTGACGCCATGCACATCGTCGCCCCACAATATAGAACGTGTTTCTTCAAAGACATAGATCAGGCCAAACGTGAGGAGTACCTGATCGAGGTGATCGCGTTTGTAAAAATGTCGAAACAGCAACCACTCTAAAAGCAAGCCAAACAGCACCGAGAGCAAAGTGCCAATCACAATGGCAAGAGTGAAGCTGTTGGTGAGGGCGGCCAATGACCATGCCAAATAAGCTCCCAGCATGTAAAAACTACCGTGTGCCAAATTGACAACGCCCATGATGCCAAATATCAATGTAAGCCCTGCAGCCAACATGAAGAGCAACAAGCCGTATTGAACGCTGTTCAGAAGCTGGATGAGGAAATTGACGAAATCCATAGGGGAAAGGTTAACACCAATGTGTATGCCCAATGCGTTGGCCAATGACAAACTTGAGGGCAGAAAAAAAGCGGCGGATTGATCCGCCGCTTTGGCACCTGGCTGATGATTAGCCCATGCGGCAACCTGTACCAGGATCGGCCAGCGCTTTGGCGGCAACCCCAATCACTTTGTTTTCACCATTTTCAGCCACGCGCAAGTAGATGTCTTGAACAGGGTTGTGGGTTTTGCTCATGGTCCACTTGCCACGTGGGCTGTCAATCACAGCGCCTTCCATGGCTTTGTACAAATCGGGTTTCTTAGACAGATCACCTTTGACAGCATTGGCGCCTTGAATCAACAGCAAGCCTGTGTCGTAGCCTTGAACAGCATAAACATCGGGCTGCATTTTGAATGTTTTTGCATATTCCAAACGGAATTTTTTGTTGCGAGGTGTTTCGAGTGAATCGCTGTAATGCAAAGTGGTCATGACGCCGTCTGCGGCGGGGCCTGCCGCTTGCAAAACACCTTCTGTGAGGAAGCCAGAACCGTACAGAGCAATCTTGCCTTTGAGGCCTGCAGCAGCAAAGTCTTTCATGAACTTAGCGCCAGAGGGTCCAGCGAAGAAGCAAGCCACTGCATCGGGTTTGAGAGCTGCGATTTCGGTTAGGAGTGCTTGAAATTCAACGTTGGGGAATGGCAGGCCCAACTCTTTGATGATGGTGCCACCAGCCTTGGTGTAGCTTTCTTTGAAGCCTTCAAATGCCTCGTCGCCAGCTGCATACTTCCAGGTAATCCAAACCGCTTTTTTGTGGCCTTTGTTGACCATGGCTTGACCCAATGCCAATGTGGGTTGGCTGTTGGAGAAACTGGTGCGGAAAACATTGGGAGCGCACAGGGAGCGAGTGGCAGCATGGACACCGGCATTGGGAATGAGGGACAGCACGCCTGTATCTCGGGCTACTTTTTGGATGCCCATCTGCACGCCTGAATGAACGGTGCCAATCAGGACATCGACCTTGTCACGTTGAACCAATTTGTTGGCATTTTCAATGCCTTTAGAAGGATCTGATTCATCGTCTACTTTGAACCATTCAATTTCGCGGCCACCTAGCTTGCCGCCTTGTTCGTTGATGGCCATGCGCACACCATTCTCGATGGCCACACCCAAGGGGGCAAATGCACCTGAGTAGGGCAGCATGAGACCCACACGAACTTTGCCCGTTTGTGCTTGCGCCTTTTCGGGGAGCATTAGAGTAGAACTGACTGCGCCGACCAGTGCAGCACCCCGAGTCAATACCAAGCGACGTGAATTTGAAGTAGTCATGAGAAATCTCCTTGTGAGATGCATTATGTTGCATATCAAGGGGCGAAAAAGCTAGGCAAAACCCTGATCTTGCGAATTTGATGGCAAAAGCTGAAGGGGATGCCCACTTTGTAGGTGGCCTGCCCGGAGGGACTCGAACCCCCGACCTACGGCTTAGAAGGCCGTTGCTCTATCCAGTTGAGCTACGGGCAGATAAAAAAGGCCCTGGAACCAAAACGGCAGGGCCTTCGTTGAAATAATGGTCGGAGCGAAAGGATTCGAACCTTCGACCCTCTGGTCCCAAACCAGATGCGCTACCAGACTGCGCTACGCTCCGACAAGCCTCATATTCTAATGCGGTATGCGGGCAATTCTTGAAATTTGATTAAAAAGTTCTTGCAAATTTACCCAAAAGCCAAGCATTGACCAAGGAGCAAAGCTTGGAAAAGCTTTGCTCCATTCGGATTCAAGAACCTCTGGTGACAGGCATTTCAACTTCGCCAGGCATGAGCAAATGTTTGGCCAACTCTAATTTGGCCAATGAATTGCGGTGCACTTCATCTGGACCATCGGCCAAGCGCAAAGTGCGTTGGTGCGCATAGGCATAAGCCAAGGGGAAGTCTTGTGACACGCCACCGCCACCATGCGCTTGAATGGCCCAGTCAATGATTTGGCATGCCATTTGGGGAGCCACAATTTTGATCATGGCAATTTCGGCCTTGGCCACTTTGTTGCCAACAGTGTCCATCATGTAAGCGGCTTTGAGTGTGAGCAAGCGGGCTTGCTCAATCATGCAGCGCGATTCTGCGATGCGTTCTTGCCACACTGTTTGACGCGCCACTTCGCGGCCAAAGGCCACGCGAGAGTTGAGGCGTTTGCACATGAGTTCGAGCGCGCGCTCTGCAACCCCAATGGTGCGCATGCAATGGTGAATGCGTCCAGGGCCTAAGCGGCCTTGTGCAATTTCAAAACCACGACCTTCTCCCAAAAGCAGATTGCTTGCTGGGACTCGCACATTCTTCAAAACCACTTCCATGTGACCATGCGGCGCATCGTCGTAGCCAAAAACAGACAAAGCCCGAACCACAGTGATACCAGGTGAATTGGCCGGCACAATGATCATGGACTGTTGCTCATGGCGGCCTGCATCTGGGTTGGTTTTGCCCATGACAATGTAAACCGCACAACGTGGATCGCCAGCACCAGAAGACCACCATTTGCGGCCGTTGATGACGTACTCATTGCCATCGCGTTTGATTTCGCACTGAATGTTGGTGGCATCGGAGGAGGCCACGTCGGGCTCTGTCATGAGAAATGCAGAGCGAATTTCACCTTTGAGCAAAGGCTCAAGCCATTGGTCTTTGAGTTCTTCGCTGGCATAGCGCTCGAAGGTTTCCATATTGCCTGTGTCGGGGGCTGAGCAATTGAAAACTTCAGCTGCAAAAGGTACCCGGCCCATGATTTCGCACAAGGGCGCGTATTCCAAGTTAGACAAACCCTGGGGCGCGCGAGGCGACTTCGGCAGGAACAAATTCCACAAGCCTGCAGCCCGTGCTTTCGGCTTGAGCTCTTCTACAATTTTGGTGGGGATCCATGCATTGCCCTTGGCACGGTTGTCTGCAATTTCTTGAAAGAATCGAGCCTCGTTGGGATAAATGTGCTCGTCCATGAATGCCAGCAAGCGAGCTTGCATGGCTTTGACTTTGTCTGAGTATTCGAATTGCATTGAGCTTCTCCTGTTAAATCTTGAAAATACTGAAAGGTATTGAAAGCGGATGGTCAGCGAACTTGGCTGGCGAAGTGCCACGCCAATTCAGCCATGGGTTTTGCACCAGCGCCAGATGATTTGGCTTGCTCGCTCGATGCGGTGCCGTCTACGACGCGCTTGGCGATGCCTTGCAAAATAGCAGCGATGCGAAACAGGTTGTAGGCCATATAGAAGTTCCAATCAAGCGCCAGTTTTTCTGGGGTGGTAAAACCCGTTCTCTGGCAGTAGCGCTTGATGTATTCCGCTTCGTCTGGAATGCCCAGAGCTTGGTGATCCAAACCACCAATGCCCCGAAACGAACCGGGCTTGATGTGCCAAGCCATACAGTGGTAACTGAAGTCGGCCAGGGGATGACCCAAGGTGGATAGTTCCCAATCGAGTACAGCCAATACTTTGGGTTCGGTGGGATGGAACATGAGGTTGTCCAAGCGGTAGTCGCCGTGCACGATGCTGACCAAACTTTCATCTTTGGCACTGCTGGGTATGTTGGCTGGCAGCCAAGCGATCAAGCGGTCCATCTCTGGGATGACTTGCGTTTGGGAGGCTGCATATTGTTTGCTCCAACGGCCAATTTGTCGTTCGATGTAACTGCCGGGTTTCCCGTAGTTGGCCAGACCTTGCTCGGCAAACTTGACGCTGTGAAGGGCGGCAATGACGCGGTTCATTTCATCGTAAATTTCGCCGCGCTGTGCATTGGTCATGCTTGGCAAAGACTGATCCCACAAGACACGTCCCGCCACAAACTCCATGACATAAAAAGCTCGACCGATGATGGCTTCGTCTTCGCAGAGGACATGCATCTGGGCCACGGGCACAGCCGTGCCAGACAAGCCTTTCATGACAGCAAATTCACGTTCAATGGCATGAGCAGAGGGCAAAAGTTTGGCCACAGGGCCAGGCTTAGCCCGCATCACATAAGCGCACTTGGGAGTGATGAGTTTGTAGGTTGGGTTGGACTGCCCCCCTTTGAACATTTCGACGCTGAGTGGGCCTTCAAAGCCTGGCATGTTGGCAAGCAGCCAACTCTCGAGGGCCGAAACATCAAAGGCGTGCGTGCCTGTGACAGGGCGGGTGCCCACGAAATGATCAAACTGGCTCATGTGGGTATACCGCCATCTAAGAAAGTGATGAGATTGTGCGCTGACTGGTTCAGTTGTCTGAATTGACAATTTTCAGAAGCGCTTCTCTGTCGAGGACGGTGAGACCACCGGGCTCTATTTTGATGACATGCTCGCGTTCCATTTGCTTGAGCTCTTGGTTGACGCGTTGTCTGGAAGCGCCCAACAACTGAGCCAATTCCTCTTGCGCCAGCTGCAGACTGATTCGAATGGCTTTGGCATCTGACAGGCTGGGTACGCCATAGCTGCGCAGCAAGTGGTTGAGTTGTTTGGCCAAACGAGCCCTGAGGGGCAAGGTGTTCAAATCTTCGACCAAGCCAAACAACTGACGAATGCGTCTGGCATGCAAACGCAACATGGCGTCGTACAACTCGACGTGAGCTGCCAAAATTTTCTTGAAATCTGCTTTGGCCACATTGAGTGTGGTGGTTTCGCCGTGTGCATAAGCATCGTGTGTGCGCCTGTCTCCGTCGAATATCGACACGTCGCCAAACCAGATGCCAGGCTCGACATAGGTGAGGGTGATCAATTTGCCCGAGACCGAGGTGGAGCTCACGCGCACGGCGCCCTTGGCGCATGCAATCCACTGCTCCGGCGGCTCGCCGCGGGCTGCAATCAGTTCGCCGTCTTTGTGTCGTTTGACGTATGCGCATCTCAGGATATCGTGTCGAAGGGATGGGGAAAGTGTAGAGAACCAACGACCTGCGTTGATGGATTCTCTTTCCTCCATCGTAAGAATGGGTTCGTCCATAGTCTGTCTTTTGAGTGACTGGGTGGTAAAAAATTGTCGCCTGTGAGACCCGGTCTTATTCGTAGCGAGGCGTTTCTTTGTTCAAAAAGGCTGAAATTCCGATGCCAGCATTGGCATGGTGCAAGTTCTTCACAAAATGATCTCGTTCTTGTGCCAGTTGGTGGTGCAAAGTAGAGCCATCTGACTCATTCAGAAGTTCTTTGATACTGGCCAAAGCATTAGGTGCCTTTTGATTCAAAAGATGGGCCCTGCTTAAAGCGGTGCCCAAGGCCTGCCCAGGTTCGCACAGCTGATTGACCACACCCAGCTGATAAAGTCTTTCTGCGCCAATACGTTCGCCACCCATTAACAACTCGGTGGCCAATTGGCGAGGCACACAGCGCGACAAACTCCAGGTGCCACCGCCATCTGGTGAAAGCGCAATGTTGCTGTAGGCCATGACAAAAATACTGTTGCGCGCAGCTACGATCAAGTCGCAAGCCAAAGCCAAGGAAAAGCCTGCACCCGCAGCCGGACCTTCAACAGCCGCAATCACGGGTTTGGGAAAGGTTCGAATGGCTTCGATCCAATTGTGCAGACCTTCAATGCTTTGCGCTTGGTGCTCAGGCGGTAATTGCCGGTTGTGGCTCAGTCTTTGCAAATTGCCGCCCGCGCTAAAGAGTCCGCCATCGCCCGTGATGACGACGCTTTTGACATCTGAACTGGTTTCGGCAACGCTCAAGGCTTCGACACCCGCGGCATACATCTCGGGACCGAGTGCGTTGCGATGTTCGGGGTTGCTCAAGGTGAGAATGAGCGTGGCGCCTTCGCTGGTACTGAGCAGTTGGGCTGACATGCCTTATTCCTCAGTGTGCAAAAGAGACAAGCCGATAGCGCCGCGTCGACGCAGCCAAGGGCTAGGGCGATAACGTGGATCGCCATAAACGGTTTGCAAATTGAAGAGCACTTCCAACACGTTGGTAGGACCTAGTTTGTCACCCAGGGCCAAGGGTCCCACAGGATAACCAAGACCCAAAGTGACAGACACGTCGAGATCTTGGGGCGAGCAAACACCTTGCTGGCACATGTCGGACGCAATGTTCACAATATTGGCCACCACCCTTTGGGTGATGAAGCCACCGCTATCACGCACCACGCTGACAGCTTTTCCGTCTTTCGCAAACAAGGCGTGGGCCGCATCTCGCATGTCTGAGCGCGTGGCCGGGTTGGTGGCCAAGACTCTTCGTTTGGTGGCGGCGTCGTCAAACAACATGTCGATGCCAATGGTGCGCGCCGGATCAAGGCGCTCCACCACGGCCACTGTGGTGACATCGAAGCCCAATGGCGCCACCAGCGTGAGAGCATGAGGGGAGGGCGATGCGCCTGTTTCGATGGTGGCACCCAAATCCTTGAGCAGTTGTAAAAGCTCTAAATGTCTTGATGCCCGCGGTGATACCCAAACAGGCGGAAACTCTTTGACCTCAGGAACGGCATGGTCTGGGGCCACAATGGCTTTGCCGTCTTGGTATGTGTAGAAACCTTCACCTACTTTTTTGCCCACGACGCCACCGGCCAAGCGTTGAGCGGTGATCACGCTGGGGCGATACCGGGGTTCTTGGTAGTACTGGTTGTAGATGGACTCCATGACAGGGTGCGACACATCCAAAGCCGTTAAGTCAAAAAGCTCGAAGGGGCCGAGTTTGAAACCAACCTGATCTTTCAAAATGCGATCGATGGTGGCAAAGTCGGCCACGCCCTCAGAGACGATTCGCAAAGCTTCAGTGCCATAGCCTCGGCCCGCATGGTTGACGATAAATCCTGGCGTGTCATTGGCTTGAACGGGGGTATGCCCCATTTGCTTGGCAAATTCGGTGAGACGCGCACAAACATCGGGGTTGGTTTTGAGGCCCGCGATGACTTCGACGACCTTCATCAAAGGCACAGGGTTGAAGAAGTGGTAGCCCGCAAATTGGGCAGGACGCTTGAGTGATGCCGCAATGGCTGTGACCGAGAGTGACGAGGTGTTGGTCACAAGGACCGTTGACTCTGAAACCAGATTTTCTAGCTCTACAAACAAGCTTTTCTTGATGTCGAGTCGCTCGACAATGGCTTCCACGATCAAGTTGCAATGTTTTAAATCATGCAATTGACCGGCTGTATGCAATTGAGATTTGTATCTGTCAACAGTTTGTGAATCTAAACGGCCTTTGGCCAGCAATGAATCCCATACTTGGTGAACTGCAAGCAAGGCTTTCTGGCTGGCCTCAGCTTGGGTGTCGTAGAGGAAAACTTGACTGCCAGCTTGTGCTGCAATTTGGGCGATGCCCCGGCCCATGGCCCCTGCGCCAATGACAGCGACTTGTTGAAATGAAATGTTCATTTTTTAGCGCCTCACTTGTAATGCACCTGGATTGACGATGTTGGTGGGTGTTCCCTTGATGAAATTCACCACGTTGTCAAAGGCTGCACCAAAATAAAGCTCGTAACTGTCTTTCTCAACATAACCAATGTGGGGTGTGCAAATACAGTTTTCTAAACGCAGCAAGGCATGTCCTTGCAAGATGGGCTCGTGTTCAAACACATCGATGGCGGCCAAGCCAGGCCTTCCGCGATTCAATGCGCTTATGAGTGCATCTGGTTCAATCAGTTCAGCCCTAGAAGTGTTGACAATCATGGCGCTTGTTTTCATGCGCATCAAGTCATCTAATTTCACGATGCCTCGGGTGCTGTCGTTGAGTCGGATGTGAAGGGAGATGACGTCGCACTGTTCAAAAAAAGCATCGCGTGAACTTGCGGGCATGAAACCATCTTTCACAGCTTTTTCGCGTGAAGCTTCGCTACCCCAAACCACCACTTGCATGCCAAATGCTTTGGCATAGCCTGCAACCAGTTGGCCAATTTTGCCGTAGCCCCAAATACCAAAGGTTCGGCCACGCAACACGCTCCCAAGGCCAAAATTGGCAGGCATGGAAGCCGACTTCAAGCCCGATTGCTGCCATGCACCATGTTTGAGGTTGCCGATGTATTGGGGAATTCGACGGGCTGCAGCCATGACCAAAGCCCAAGTAAGCTCAGCGGGTGCAAAGGGTGAGCCGGTACCTTGCGCCACTGCAATACCTCGTTCTGAGCAGGCTTCTAAGTCAATGTGAGAGCCAGCTGCCCCTGTTTGGGAGATGAGTTTGAGGCGTGGCAACTTTTCGAGCAATTGCCGGTTGAGGTGTGTTCGTTCGCGGATGAGAACCAAGATATCTGCATCTTTGAGTCGCACTGACAACTGACCCAAGCCTTTAACGGTGTTGGTGTAAACCTTTGCGTTGTAGGCGTCGAGTTTGACGGCGCAGTCTAGTTTTCGGACGACATCTTGGTAGTCGTCAAGGATCACAATGTTCATAGGCACTATTGTGCCTTGCCCGAAGGCTTTCATTGGGGCCTAAGGTGAAATTTAGGCCCCCTTCAGAGTTCAGTTTAGTGGTGCATAGGCGCTTTGTTTTGGGCTTCGAGTGCGACCAAGCGGTCGAGTTCGGCGCAGACATCGGCCATGCGACCAGAAATGACCATGCGGCCAGCACAATTGGGCGCTTCCCCGTGCTCTGCCACTCGAAGAACGCGCAAGGCAAGTTGTTTGGCCAGCCTGTTATCTTGGGCTGAAATGGCTCGGGGGTAAACGGCTTGAGCGGGATGTTGCTCAAGATGAGCGGCGGCACTCATGAATTTTTGAATGCCGTTGTAAATGCTGGAAATGCCAAAGAGAGCGAATGTCATGTTGTTCCTTTAATGTGGGTTTGTTTACATCAAGAGCGTGTTGCGGATGAGGCCAACGGCCAAGCCTTCTATGTCGAAGGGCTCGCCGGGGTTGACCAAAATGATGGGGTAGTCGGGGTTTTCGGGCAAAAGCTCGATATGGTCTGCTAGGCGGCGCAGGCGTTTGACGGTCACTTCCTCGCCCAGACGCGCAACCACAATTTGGCCGTTGCGAACTTCTTTGGTGGCTTTGACGGCCAGCAGGTCGCCATCCATGATGCCGGCATCGCGCATAGACATGCCACGCACTCTGAGCAAGTAGTCGGGTTGCTCTTGAAACAAGTGGCTTTCGACATGGTAGGTTCGATCGACGTGTTCTTGGGCCAAAATAGGGGACCCTGCAGCAACTCGGCCGATGAGTGGCAATGCCAATTGGGCAAAACCAGGCAAGGGAAGGCTGAACAGGTCGCTTGAGTTGCGAAGGTTGTCGCGGGATGAGCCTTTGAGGCGGATTCCCCGGGATGTGCCGCTGACCAGATCGATGGCGCCTTTTCGGGCCAAAGCTTGGAGGTGTTCTTCAGCTGCGTTGGCTGATTTGAAACCTAAAACTTGTGCAATTTCGGCTCGTGTAGGGGGGGCTCCCGTTTCGGCAATGGTTTTTTGGATGAGTTCCAAAATTTCTTGCTGTCGCGCCGTGAGTTTGGGTTGATCGATCATGATGCACTCCTTATTAGCTGTTTGTTTGAGCTGTCTGTTTGAGCTATCTGTTTGGATGGATGAGTTGATGTTGGATATTGCAACTCACTGTTTTCTTATCCAGTAACTGTATTTTTAACCAGTCTTTTTAGAAATGCAAGCAAAAAATCAAAAAATTGTTGTTTTAGGCACAGGTGGCACCATTGCAGGCGTCTCTGTATCCGCCAATGAAGGGCTTGCCTACAAGGCAGCCCAACGCGGTATCGACGATTTGTTAGAGGTAGCGCTAGGCCATCAACAGCATTGGCCAAAGGCCTTGCTGGATTGTCAATTTGACTCAGAACAAGTGGCCCAGCTTGACAGCAAAGACATGGACTTTGAGACATGGATTCATTTGGCACAACGCTGTGAACATTGGTTGTCACAAAGCGATGTGGCGGGTCTGGTTATTACCCATGGCACTGATACCTTGGAGGAAACAGCTTACTTTTTGTCCCAAGTGCTGAGTTCTGCAAAACCCATCGTACTGACCTGTGCCATGCGCCCCGCCAACTTCAAGGATGCGGATGGTCCTCAAAACTTGAGAGATGCCTTGCTGGTTGCATCGACTGCCAATAGGTTGGGTGTTTGCTTGGTGGCCGCAGGTGAAATTCACCACAGTCAATATGTTCAAAAAGTACATCCCACACGTTTGAACGCCTTTGACTCTGGTGAAACAGGTTTGGCTGGGCGAGTACACAATGACCAGATTCAGTGGCTAGACACATTCAATATTCCCAAGACATCAGCCAAATTGAGTGTGCCTCAGTTGCCCCCTGAAGCCCAATGGCCTTGGGTTGAAATTGTGATGAACCACGTGAACGCTTCAACACAGCACATTGACGCTTTGGTTCAGGCAGGGGTGAAAGGACTGGTGGTGGCCGGAACAGGCAACGGGTCAGTGAGCACCAAGCTCAAGGCGAGTTTGGAACTCGCGCAAAAAGCAGGCGTGGAAGTTCGCCTAGCCACTCGCTGCAATCAGGGCTCAGTCGTTCCCACTGAGAACCATATTTTTGATGCTACCGGGGGATTGAGCCCAGTGAAAACAAGAGTGGCCTTGTTGCTGGACATGGTGTCGCAGCTTCAAAGCCACTGAGCTCACTGGGTCTGAACTTTGCGCCGATGAACGGCGCAATGCTCAAGAAATTAGGTCAAGAACTTAAGTCAAGAACTTAAGGCGTGGCGCCCAAGGCTTGCATTGCGCGCTGTGTAATGTCTTCGACAGAACCCATGCCACTGATAGCGCGGTATTGAGGGGCACTTTGAGCTTCGCGTTGAGCCCATTCAGAGTAGTAGGCCACCAAGGGACGAGTTTGCTGGCTATAAACATCCAGGCGTTTTTTCACGGTTTCTTCTTTGTCATCTTCGCGTTGAACCAAGGGCTCGCCTGTGACGTCGTCCTTGCCTTCGGCTTTGGGCGGATTGAATTTGACGTGGTAAGTGCGGCCCGATGCAGGGTGCGAACGGCGACCACTCATGCGTTCAATGATGGCATCAAAGGGGACATCAATTTCAAGGACATAGTCCAGTTTCACGCCAGCGGCCTTCATAGCATCGGCTTGGGGAATGGTGCGTGGGAAACCGTCAAACAAGAATCCATTGGCGCAGTCGGCTTGAGCAATGCGCTCTTTGACAAGGTTGATGATGAGGTCGTCGCTGACCAAACCGCCCGATTCCATCACGGCCTTGGCTTGCAAGCCAAGTGGTGTACCGGCCTTGACCGCGGCGCGCAACATATCACCGGTTGAAATTTGAGGAATGGCAAATTTCTGGCAGATGAATGCGGCTTGGGTTCCCTTACCAGCACCTGGTGCGCCTAAAAGAATGAGTCTCATGAATGTCCCGAATAGTTGTTTAATCTTTCGCCATGGCTTGGATGGCTCTCAATGGAGAATATCACGGTAAACCTTTTTTTACCTGACGTCCACAAGGTCGCACGTTCAAGACTTGAGCAAGGCGCGCACTTTTTCTAAGTCTTCGGGTGTGTCAACGCCGGGACCAGGTGTATCTGGAGTGATGTGCACGGCTATTTTTTGCCCGTGCCACATGGCCCGCAATTGCTCCAAAGCCTCCCCGGTTTCAATGGGGGCGGGCGGCATGTTAGGAAAACTTTGTAAAAACCCAACGCGGTAAGCATAGATGCCGATGTGCCTGAGTGGCGCAGGTTTAGGCAAACTTTGAATACCTTGCGCAAAGCCATCGCGCCACCAAGGAATGGGCGCGCGGCTGAAATAAAGCGCCAATTGCGCTTTGTCTAAAACCACTTTGACGACATTGGGATTGGTGAACTCTGCAAGGTCGAGAATTTCATGCGCTGCCGTGCTCATGCTTGCGCTTGGGCGTTGTTCAAGCAAGCTAGCAACTTGGTTGATGAGCATCGGGTCGATCAACGGTTCATCCCCTTGCACATTGACCACCAGATCGTTGGATCCAAGTTGCAGCAGTGCGCTGGCTTCAGCCAAGCGGTCACTTCCGCTTGGGTGATCATTTCGAGTCAGTAAAGCCTGAATGCCATGGGCCTGGCAAGCCTGAACAATTTCGATGCTGTCGGCAGCGACCACCACTTGGGCGGCTTTCGAGAGCGCTGCCCTTTGCGCGACGCGAACCACCATGGGCAAACCATGGATGTCTGCCAAGGGTTTGTTGGGCAGTCGGGTGGAGGCCAAGCGAGCAGGAACAATGACAGTAAAGGCTTGCGACATGTGTCACTCAAAAAGAGTCAAGAAGAAACTAGACAAGGGGGGTGCGGGGTTTGAGTTGTTCTAACTCTTCATCGCTCAGTGTGCGGGCTTCGTTTTCAAGCAAGATGGGAATGCCGTTTCGAATTGGGTAAGCCAGCCTAGCGCTGCGCGACCAAAGTTCTTGCAAGTCGCGTTGCACATCAAGAGGGCCCTTGGTGACTGGGCAAACCAACAGTTCAAGTAATTTCGTGTCCATGGCTCAATGATACCTGTGACGGCTTTGAAAAAGTTCATCAAAGGCTTGCCAAAAAGCATCCTCAGCTTCAAAAATCAAGGGAATGGCAAGCACTTGAGGAAATCGGGACCACAATTTGATGGCGTCTTTTTCTGTGCACAAAAGTGGCATTTCAGGGTGCACGGGCTTCCACCCCGCAAAATCATCGTGGTCAGGCAGTGCGCTTGAGTGCGCAATTTGAAATTGAGCATTTTGAAGCATGGTCATAAATGCCTCAGGTTTGGCAATGCCAGACACCACTTCGACTTTTTCGGACTTCAAGCTCTCCAGTGGGACTTTCTGGCCTTTTGATGTCAATGCATAGGGGCTGAGTTCTCTGTGCGATTCAAAGCCTTCTGGCAAGGTTCGCTGATGGCTGTGCAACAACAAGTCAATGGGTCGTGGCCATGGTTCTCTCAAAGGGCCTGCCGGAAGCAAGTGCCCATTGCCCAAGCCCATGGCATCCATCACACAAATTTCAATGTTGCGTTGCAGTGCAGTGTGTTGAAGTCCGTCGTCACAGACCAGCACACAGACCTCCGGAAAATTTTGGAGCAAATGTTGGGCAGCTTCTACGCGGTTGGAACCCACCACCACGGGCACACCGCATTTTTGAAAAATCATGAGCGGTTCATCGCCGACCTCGCTCACCAAACTTTGTGCTTTGACTATTTGCACACCTGAGTTGGATCGCCCGTAGCCTCGAGACACAACGCCAACTTTGTGACCTTGGGCTTTCAAGCGCAGAACAAGGGCCATGGTGAGAGGTGTTTTTCCACCTCCACCCGCCACGATGTTGCCCACCACAATGACGGTGGCATTGACTTGATGTTTTTTGAAAAGACCTAAGTCATAGGCCAATTTTCGAAGTCCAATTAAAAGTGTGTAAAGGAGTTCGATGGGCCAGAGCAAATAGGTGACGGCATTGCGGCTACGCCAATACTTCGGAAGATTCTGAAAGTAATTGGACATGGTGGGTGAATCAGGGCTTACCCGTCTGCGAAGGGTTTTGAGTCGCAAAGGCAATTTTTGAAACGCCATTCATGCGGGCTGCTTCCAACACATTGACCACCGATTGATGGCTGGCTGATGCATCTGCTTTGATCAGCAATGAAGCCTCTAGCTTGCGCAGGTCTGAAAGAGCATTGCTCAGGTCAAGCAAACTTCGGCCTTCCAGTTGGACCCCGTTGACAGCGTAATTGCCTTGAGAACTGACGGACACCACCCAAGCATTTGAAGGCTCTGTCGTGGCTTGAGCCGAAGCGCTGGGCAAGCTGACATTCATTTCATTGAATTTGGACCAGGTGGTGGTCAGCATCAAAAAAATGAGGACAACCAAGAGCACATCAATGAATGGAATCAGATTGATGTCTGGCTCAATGCTGGTGTTCTTTCGAAATTTCAATTTGGTTCACTCTCGGCTTGGTTTTATTCACGCATGGCAGCGAGGTGCCTGGCAAACCTTTCAGAGGCCCATTCCATTTGCAACACCAAACGGTCCACTTTGGACTTGAAAAAACGCCATGCCATTAAACAAGGAATGGCCACGATCAGGCCTAATGCCGTGTTGTAAAGCGCAATCGAAATGCCGTGGGCCAATTCGGTAGGCTGTTGTTGTCCGGGTGTTTGCAAACCAAACAGTTCGATCATGCCAACCACGGTACCCAATAAGCCCAGCAAGGGAGAGGCTGAAGCCAATGTGGCCAATGCAGTGAGATAACGCTCTAGGCCTTGAGCCGCCATGCGTCCTTCCATTTCCATGCTTTCGCGCACATCTTGATGGCTGGCGTTGGGTGTGAGCGCCAGAGTTTGCAGGCCCGTCGCAAAAATAGGCCCTACAGCACCCATTTGCGCGATTTCTTGGATGGTGGCGTCGCTAGGGAAGCCTTGTTGTGTGCTTTGCATGGCGCGCTGTAAGGCGAGTTCAGGGATGACCTTGGTGGTTCGCAGGGCAAACAAGCGCTCCAAAATGATGGCGAGCGCAAAAATGGAACAGGCAATGAGGGGCCAAACGGGCCATCCTGCGGCTTGTATGATGCTGATCAAAATCAACCTTTCTACTTCTGAATTCAGTTTTGATTATGGCTGATCGAATTGTTCTGCTTTTCTGTGGATAACTTTGTGAAGAACAGGGTGTCAAAACCGCGGTAAACCGCATGAATCCTAGCTTTTCTAGAAATGCTTCTTTTTTATACAAAAAATTAATTAAATAAATCAACAGCTTACGTGAATCAATGCCTGCAAAACCACCATGATGGCGGTTCTGTGCCAGCCGTAGTCAGGCTGTGGACTGATTAAGCTAGAAAACACAAGCTTTTGCCAACAAAATAGGTCTGAACACCGCAAAAAATAAGGTTTTTTTATGGCGAAAATAGATTCTGAGCCACGCGTGTGGGCTGTTGGTGCACTTTGCCTTGCAATTGCTGACACTTTGAATGCCAGGTTCAATCCTGTTGCGGTGAAGGGTGAGATTTCTGGCTTTTCAAGGGCGGCCAGTGGGCATTGTTATTTCAATCTCAAAGATGAGAGCGGGCAAATTCGCTGCGCCATGTTCAAAAGGGCCGCCAGTGCTTTGGGTTTCATGCCCAGAGACGGTGAAATGGTGGAGGTCAGGGGCAAGTTAGGTGTTTATGAGGCGCGCGGAGATTTGCAATTGGTGGTTGAAACCATGCAGAGGGCAGGTCAGGGCGATCTGTTTGCGCAGTTCTTAAAGCTCAAGGCCAAACTTGAAGCTGAGGGACTTTTCGAGTCTTCACGCAAACGTGACATTCGCATGCAGCCGCGTGCTATTGGCATCATTACCTCCCTTGGTGCGGCCGCTTTGCACGATGTGGTAACTGCGTTGCAAAGGCGAGTGCCCCACATTCCAGTCATATTGGCACCTGCTTCTGTTCAGGGCGCTAATGCGCCCTTGGAGATGTTGCAAAGCCTTCAAAAATTGGTGGCTTGGCAGGGCCAGGCGCTGATCACTACAGAGAGCGATGACTCTGAAAAAATGGCCATTGACGTGATTTTGATGGTTAGAGGCGGCGGCTCAATGGAAGATCTTTGGGCCTTCAATGACGAAGCGCTGGTGCGAGCCATTGCGACTTGTCCGATTCCCATTGTCTCGGGCGTAGGCCATGAAACCGATTTCACGCTAACCGACTTTGTGGCCGATCTGCGCGCCCCCACGCCCACAGCGGCGGCAGAACTGGTTGCCACAGCTCGGGATGTGTTGATGGGTGAGCTGCTGCACACTCAAGAAGCTTTTACAACGGCGTTCAACAATCATTTAGACCGGATGAGCCAAAATTTGGATTGGATTGCCAATCGGCTTGGACGTCCATCGGGCCGTTTGAATGATCAAAAGACACATTTGATGCGCCTTGAACAATCTCTTCAATACGGCCTGAAAACTCAAGTCCAGGTGCGCAGGCAAACACTTGCTCGGTACGCCGAAAATCTGCCCCGAGGGCTTCAGAAAAGCTTCCAAAGTCATCAGCAAAAAGCCATTCATTTGAGCACCCGATTGGGACTTTTAGATCCTCATTTGGTCTTGGAGCGGGGGTATGCCTGGTTGACCAATGAAAACGGCGTGGCCATGACGCATGCCACCGACTTTGAGCCCCATCAATCTGTGACGGCCACACTGGCCGATGGACAAGTCAACTTGCAAGTGAAGTAGTGCGCGCACAGATTGACAAGGCTGGGAGGCAGACGACCCCAATCTGGCTGTGCCTTTAGGGAGATTTTTTCAGACAAGAAGACGGGTTCAACTTACAATAGGGTTTTGGATTTTTACTGCACTTTATAGAGGAACACATGGAACATACCCTGCCAGCACTGCCTTACGCCATCGACGCTTTGGCACCGCACTACAGCAAAGAAACGCTGGAATTTCACCATGGCAAGCACCACAATGCTTACGTTGTGAATTTGAACAATTTGCAAAAAGGCACTGAGTTCGAATCAATGTCTCTGGAAGAAATTATCAAAAAATCCAGCGGCGGCGTTTACAACAATTCTGCTCAAATTTGGAACCACACCTTCTTCTGGAATTGCATGAAGCCCAATGGCGGTGGCGAACCTACGGGTGCTTTGGCCGCGGCCATCAACGCCAAGTTTGGCTCTTATGCTGCATTCAAAGAAGCCTTCGTGAAAAGCGCAGTGGGCAACTTTGGTTCAGGCTGGACTTGGTTGGTCAAGAAAGCCGACGGCAGTGTTGACATCGTCAACATGGGCGCAGCGGGTACACCCCTGACCACCGCCGACAAGGCTTTGCTCACAGTCGACGTTTGGGAACATGCCTACTACATCGATTACCGCAATTTGCGTCCTAAGTTTGTCGAAACTTTTCTGGACAAATTGGTCAACTGGTCATTTGCAGAAGCCAATTTCGCTTAACAGAAAGTGCTCTGAAATCAAAAAGCCCAGCACATCGAACTGGGCTTTTTTTTGATTCTCATTTCAACTTAGCGAATCATCATGCCGCCATCCGCCACGATGGTTTGGCCTGTGATGTATTTGCCCGCTGCACTGGCCAAAAGAACGGCAATCCCGCCGATGTCATCGGGTTCGCCAATGCGGCGCAGGGGCGTTTCATTTTCAACCATGCCGGACTTCACAGGATCGTCTGTCAGCGCTTTGGCAAAGGCGGTGCGAATCAAGCCTGGGGCGATGCAGTTCACACGAATGTTGTCTGGGCCCCATTCCACGGCCAAATTGCGCGCCAATTGCATGTCGGCGGCTTTGGAGATGTTGTAGGCGCCAATGACGGCAGACCCGTGCAAGCCGCCCACCGATGACACCAGCACAATGGCGCCATCTCTCTTGGCTTTCATGTCTGGATAGACCATGGTGCAAAGCCAAGTGCTGGACAACACATTGTTGTGCATGACTTTGTTAAAGACCTCATCGCTCATGCCGGTCGTGGGACCATAGTAAGGATTGCTGGCAGCATTGCAAACCAAGATGTCGATGGGGCCCCAAATTTCGCGTGTTTTTTGCAACATGTTTTGCAATTGCTCTTTGCTGGCAATGCTGGCGCTGATGGCCATGGCTGTGCCGCCTTCAGCTTGAATTTCTTTCACAACCGCCTCACAGGCATCCAGTTTCCGGCTCGAGACCACCACTTTGGCGCCTGCGCGTGCCAATTGAAAAGCAATGGATTGCCCAATGCCTCTGCTGGCGCCTGTCACGATGGCCACTTTGTTTTCCAAATTGAATAATTTCATGGGTCTCCTTGAGAAGTACGAGGTCACTTTAAAAAAACGAAGTTTGCCTGTCAGAATTGATTTGAGCTGTCGTGCGTGTGTCAGCAATAATACGAATATGGATCAAATTCAAACAGTGGTGTTGGGCGCAGGCGTTGTGGGCCTGGCCGTTGCACGAGAATTGGCGCTTCAAGGCCAAGAGGTCGTTTTGTTGGAGTCTGCCGATGCGTTTGGCACAGGCACCAGTTCGCGCAACAGTGAAGTGATTCATGCTGGAATTTATTACCCTGCTGGCTCCTTGAAAGCCAAACTTTGCGTGCAAGGAAGGCAGATGCTCTATGCGTATTGCAAAGAGCGGCAAATCCCGCACAAAGCTTGCGGTAAATTGATTGTGGCCACGTCTGTTCAACAGGTCGCGCAACTTTCGGCCATTCAAGCTAAGGCCAATGCCAATGGCGTGCTGGGTGCCGATCAGTTAAGGCTATTGTCAGCTAAAGAAGCGCTAGCCATGGAACCTGACTTGAAGTGTGAAGCCGCTTTGTGGTCTCCTGGTACTGGCATCATCGACAGCCATGCGCTCATGTTGAGTTATTTGGGCGATTTTGAAAATGCTGGCGGCATCTTGGCACTGAACTCTGCTTTTTCTTCTGCTCAAATTGTGCGTACTTCAGACACAACGCAATTCATCGTTCGCACGCAAGATGGCACTGAAATCTTGGCTCAAAACGTGATCAATTCAACGGGCTTGTCCGCCCCCAATACGGCACGACAGTTTGAAGGCATGGACCTTGCCAATTTGCCGCGTGCTTATTACGCCAAAGGCAACTACTTCAGCCTTGCTGGCAGATCGCCTTTTTCTCGTTTGATATACCCAGTACCCGAGGCGGCTGGTTTGGGCGTGCACCTCACTCTGGACATGGCGGGTCAAGCCAAGTTTGGGCCCGATGTGGAGTGGGTTGACTCGCCAGATAAGCTTGAGGTTGACCCAAGCCGCGGTGACGCTTTTTATGCCGAGGTTCGCAAATATTGGCCAGGTTTGAAGGACGGCGCCCTCATGCCTTCTTACTCAGGCATTCGGCCCAAAATCAATTCACCCCAAGAAACGGCTGCTGACTTTTGCATCATGGGGCCAACGACCCATGGTGTTAGTGGCCTGGTGCATTTGCTTGGCATTGAATCGCCGGGCTTGACAAGTTCTTTGGCCATTGCCCGTGAAGTGTCTCAGGCCTTGCAAGCCAAGGCTTGAGAAGTCCTTGGTCTTTTCACCTTTAGCTTTTCATTGGTGTGACAACTGCCGAAGCGCCTTGGCCACTTCATGAACCAAAGCGGGGCCCTTGTAAATGAGGCCTGTGTAAATTTGGACCACATCGGCCCCAGCCTCTATTTTGCTCACGGCATCGTAACCACTCAGAATGCCGCCTACACCTATGATGGGAAATTGGGATCCGAGGTGCTGGCGCAACAATCGAATGACTCGATTGCTTCCAGCCAGTACAGGTGCGCCTGAGAGGCCGCCCGCTTCATCACCATGCTGCATGCCTTTCACGTCATCCCTTGAGAGTGTGGTATTGGTGGCAATCACGCCATCCATTTGATGTTTGAGCAGGCTGGCGGCAATGACGGCTATTTGGTCATCGTCAAGATCGGGCGCAATTTTGAGAAAAACGGGGACACGCTTTTGATATTGGTCGGCCAAGGCCAATTTTCGTTCGTTCAAGGCAGACAAAAGTTGATCAAGCGCTTCATCGGTTTGCAAAGACCGCAAATTTTTGGTGTTGGGGCTGGAAATATTCACCGTGACGTAGTCGGCGTGTTCATAAACGCCACTCAAGCCAATGAGGTAATCATCCGTCGCACGTTCGATGGGGGTGGCTGCATTTTTGCCAATGTTCAAACCCAGTAGACGACCTTGGCTTCTAAACCGAGACTTTTTGACATTGCTGACAAATGCGTCGAGTCCTTGATTGTTAAAGCCCAGTCTGTTGATCAAGGCCTTGGCTTCTGGCAGTCTGAACATGCGTGGCTTGTCATTGCCTGGTTGCGCAAGAGGTGTGACGGTGCCGACTTCGACAAAACCAAAGCCCATCGCACCCAGACCGTCGATGCATCGTGCATTTTTGTCGAGCCCGGCGGCCATTCCGACGCGATTTGGGAAATTCAGGCCAGCCAACTGAATGGGATCGGCAATCCAAGGTTGACGGTAGGCGCGATCGAGAAAGGTGTTTTGAGTTTGGGCCAGTTGATTCAAGGTGAGGTCGTGGGCTGCCTCAGGATCCAGGTTGAATAAAAATGCGCGGGCCAGTGGGTAAAGGTTCAGGGACATTGGATAATCTCGTTCAATTCAAGCATTGTCTCAAATAAACCCTATGAATCAAGATGAACTGAAAGCACTTGTCGGTCAAGCGGCCCTTCAATACGTGGTCCCTGGTCAAATTGTGGGTGTGGGCACGGGCTCCACGGTGAACAAATTCATCGACGCTTTGGCCACCATGAAAGACCAAATCAAGGGCGCCGTTTCAAGTTCAGAGGCTTCTACGGCGCGGTTAAAGGCACTGGGCATTCCAGTTTTTGACAGCAATGAAGTGGTTGAGTTGTCTGTGTACATTGACGGGGCTGATGAGATCAATGCACTAGGACACATGGTCAAGGGCGGCGGCGCCGCACTCACGCGCGAAAAAATTGTGGCAGCACAATCCAAAATGTTTGTGTGCATTGCCGACGAATCCAAATTGGTGGATGTCTTGGGTGCGTTCCCATTGCCTGTCGAAGTCATTCCCATGTCTAGCTCGCGCATCATGGCGCAGTTTGAAGCGCTAGGGGGTGATGCTCAAGTTCGCTTGAAGGATGGCAAACCCTTGGTCACTGACAATGGGCAGCACATCATCGATGTGAGAGGCTTGAAGATCACCGATCCTGTGGGCTTTGAGGCCCAAGTGAGCCAATGGCCAGGGGTTGTAACCGTGGGCGTGTTTGCCTTCCAAAAAGCCCAAGTGTGTTTATTGGGAACTTCTGAAGGCGTGAAGACGCTGACGTTTTAAGGCGCCAGCATTTCATTTTCAATTGGCAGACATGCCCTGATGCCTGAGCAATGCATTGATCGAGGGCTCGCGTCCTCTGAATGCAATGAAAGAATCAAGAGCAGGGCGGCTGCCACCTGCTTCCAAAATGGCTTGTCGATATCGACGGCCTGTTTCTAGGCTCGGTGAGCCATCAGGCTGAGCAGTTTCTTCAAAGGCTGCGTAAGCATCGGCCGACAAAACTTCTGCCCACTTGTAGCTGTAATAGCCAGCGGCATAACCACCTGCAAAGATGTGGCTGAAAGTGTGTGCCATGCGGTTGAATTCAGGCGGCTGAATGACAGCCACTTCGGTGCGAACTTTGTGCAACACCGGCATGAAATCATCGTTCGGATTGTGTTCACTGTGAAGCAACATATCGAGTAGGGCAAACTCAATTTGTCGCAAGGTTTGCAAACCACTTTGGAAGTTTTTCGCGGCCACCATTTTGTCGAACAAAGCTTTTGGCAAGGATTCTCCGGATTTGACATGCGCAGTCATGTGTTTGATGACAGGCCACTCCCAGCAAAAGTTTTCCATGAATTGACTGGGCAATTCCACGGCATCCCATTCAACGCCACTGATGCCAGAGACATCCCGTTCATTCACTTGCGTCAACATGTGATGCAGGCCATGGCCAAATTCGTGGAAGAGGGTGATCACATCGTCGTGGGTGAGCAAAGCGGGATTGCCATCGACGCCTTCTGCAAAATTGCAGACCAGATGCGCAACAGGTGTTTGCAGCTGACCGTTGTCGGGACGCAACCAACGCGAGCGGACGTCATCCATCCACGCGCCACCTCGCTTACCAGCTCTGGCTGGTGGGTCGAGGTAAAACTGTCCTACAAGTTGACCATTTCTTTCAATGCGGTAGAAACCAACAGCAGGATGCCAAACAGGCGCAGTGTCTGGCCGAATGCTCACTTCAAACAAGGTCTCAATGATTTTGAAAAGCCCCTGCAAAACTTTGGGTGCCGTAAAGTACTGTTTGACTTCTTGCTCACTGAAACTGTAACGGGCTTCTTTCAGTTTCTCACCAATGTACGGCCAGTCCCATGCTTGCGGGTTTTGAAGGTTCAAATGCTCCGCGGCAAATTGCCGCATGTCTTGCAAATCTTTTTCTGCAAAAGGTCGGGCCCGCATTGACAGGTCTCGAAGAAAAGCGATGACCTTGGCTGGAGAGTCAGCCATCTTGGTAGCGACCGAAACTTCAGCAAAGTTTTGATAGCCCAACAATGTGGCTTCTTCCTGACGAAGTTGCAAAATCTCTTGAATGAGTTTGCCGTTGTCCAATTCAGCAAACTGCGTATCAGCTTGATCGGATGCGCGTGTGACGTAGGCGCGGTAGAGCTTTTGACGCAAATCGCTGCTGACGGCAAATTGCATTACTGGCAAGTAGCAGGGCATTTTCAAGGTGAGCTTGTAGCCAGATTGACCTTCTTTTTCAGCGGCTACACGAGCCGTGTTTTTGACATCCTCTGGCACTCCTGCCAACTCTTCTTCGGTTACAAAGAGCGAAAACCTGTCTGTTGCATCCAAAGCGTTTTCACTGAACTTTTGACTCAGCTCGGCCATGCGTTCTTGCATGGCGGCATATCGTTGCTTGTTTTCCCCTTGAAGTTCTGCGCCGCCCAAAACAAAATTTCGAAGTGCGTTCTTCAAAGCCTGTTTCTGTGCCTCATTCAACTGGGCAGAGTCGACAGCTTTGTATTTGGCATACAGCCTTTCGTCGGCGCCTAGTCTGGTCCAAAATTCGGTGACTTTGGGTAACGCGTCGTTATAGGCCGCGCGCAGTTCGGGTGAGTCGGCTACGCTGTTCAAATGACTGACTGCTCCCCAAGCAGAACTCAAGCGCTCGGTGCAAACATCAAGCACCTTGGCGATGGCATGCCACTCGGCTGGAAAGCTTTCTTGGGTGACATGCTCTAAAGCGTCTGAGGCCGCGCGCAAAAGCTGATCAACCGCGGCATTGACATGCTCGGGCTTGATTTGATCAAACAAAGGCAATTCGGTTTTTTGCAGAAGTGGATTGGTGGAAGAAGTTGTCATGGTTGAAAACTTTCAAGCATCAAAGAAAAGGGGTGATTGAATTAAATGCGCTCAGCAGCTTCAAGCGTATTGACGAGCAGCATGGTGATGGTCATGGGGCCAACGCCGCCTGGAACCGGTGTGATGTAGCCAGCTACTTGGGACACACCATCAAAGTCGACATCGCCGCACAGCTTGCCTTCGTCGTTTCTGTTCATGCCCACATCAAGCACCACTGCGCCGGGTTTGACCATGTCTGCAGTTAGGACATTGCGTTTGCCAACGGCAGCCACAATGACATCTGCTTGCAAAGTCATGGCCTTCAGATCGGTGGTTGCACTGTGGCAAATGGTTACAGTGGCGTTCTTTTGCAGCAGCATCAGGGCCATGGGCTTTCCCACAATATTGCTTCTGCCAATGACCACGGCGTGTTTGCCTTTCAGGTCGTACCCAATGCTTTCAAGCATCTTCATGCAGCCATAGGGTGTGCATGGCCAAAAGCCCGGCATGCCCGTCATGAGAGCTCCAGCACTGGCAATGTGAAAGCCATCAACATCTTTGGCTGGAGAAATGGCCTCAATGACTTTTTGAGCATCGATGTGGGGTGGCAATGGCAACTGAACCAGAATGCCGTGAATGGTTTTGTCTGCATTCAGCGCATCAATGCGCGCAAGCAGAGCGGCCTCGCTCAAGCTTTCGGGATGTTTTTCTAAAACGGAATGAAGTCCGCTGTCTTCGCAAGCTTTGACCTTGTTGCGCACATAAACTTGGCTAGCTGGGTTGTCACCAACCAATAGAACTGCCAAGCCAGGTGTCACTCCTTTGGCTTTCAACGCCGTCGTGCGGCGTGTGACGTCTGCGCGCAATTGCTGGGAGAGGGCGTTGCCGTCAATTTTTTGGGCTGTCATGTGATGGTTTTGAATGTCTAAATGAGTCGGCTTCAAACAAAAACGCCCGCGAGTTTGGGGTTCACGGGCGGGAAGATCTGCCTATTAAAAGGCTTTGGATCCTAGGTCTTTGGAGCGGCCTGTCCCAATGCGATTTTGAGCAAATCTGCCACTGTATTGGCATTGAGCTTTTCCATGATATTGGCACGATGCGCTTCGACTGTTTTGATGCTGATGCCCAAGTCGTCCGCAATTTGTTTGTTCAATCGGCCCGCCACAATTCTTTCAAGCACTTGGGCTTCACGACCAGTCAACTTTGACAAAAGTGCGTCTCGGTTGGCTGCGTTTTGATGTTCCGAGAAAGATTCGCGTGCGCTGTCGAGCATGCGCTCGACCAAACTCACCAGGTCATCTTCTTTGAAGGGCTTTTGAATAAAGTCCATCGCACCTTTTTTCATGGTGTTGACGGCCATGGGCACATCGCCGTGTCCTGTGATGAACACAATGGGTAAGGGAGAGCGGCGTTCAATGAGCTTGTCTTGCAGTTCAAGGCCAGTCATGCCGCCCATGCGGATATCGACAATCAAACAAGCAACTTCGCGCGGGTCGTAACGACTGAGAAAAGACTCAGCTGAGTCAAAACATCTGACGCGGTAATCTTTGCCCTCGAGGAGCCACTGAAGAGAGTCACGAACGGCCTCGTCGTCGTCAACAACGTAAACAGTTCCTTTTTTGGGTATCAAACTCATGGGGGTTCCCAGTTCTACTTGCTAATTCAATGTGGCGAAATGGCCGTGGCGGGTATCCAAAAGGAAAAACAACATCCAACAACTTCGTCGGCATTGTAGAGGTTCTCAGCGGTGATTCTGCCTTGGTGTGACTCAACAATGGTTCGGCAAAGGTTCAGACCAATACCCATACCTTCCACTTTGGTGGAAAAGAAAGCCTCGTAAAGTCTTTCCATCACCTGTGGCGGCAGGCCTTTGCCCGTATCGGTGACTGAAAAATGCACTGTATTTTGGGCGGCGATGACCTTGGGTACGACCCTCAGCTCCACATGGCGTTTGCCGACCGGTCTTTCTGCATTGTCGATTGACTCTGCCGCATTTTTCATCAAATTGATCAAAACCTGCTCAATCAGGATAGGGTCGACACTCAGCGGAGGAAGCCGAGCAGCGACGTAATGGGACAGTCTGACATTGCGCCGGCGAAGCTCAATTTCAGCCAATTCAACCGCTTCATTGACCATGGAAAGTACTTCGGAAGGCGTGCGGTTAGGTTCGCTGCGCTTTACAAAAGTTCGAATTCTGTGAATGATTTGGCCCGCTCGTTGGGCTTGGTGCGAGGTTTTTTCCAAGGCCCAAATCAAGTCTTTCTCTTCAATTTGCTGCCCTTTGATGCGGGAGAGCATGCCATTGCAATAGTTGGAAATGGCGGTTAAGGGTTGATTGAGCTCGTGGGCCACGCTGGAAGCCATCTCGCCCATGGTAATGAGGCGGCTGGCGTTTTGAGCACGCTCGGCTTGCTGCGTCGCCAATTCTTCGGCCTGTCTGCGAGCAGTGATGTCTGTGGCAATCACCAGCTGTGCCAGCCTGCCATCAGCCCAGTTGATGTAGCGGGTGCGAATTTCAAGCCATTTGTCCAAATGTTCTAGATAAATTTCAGCCCGTTCAGCAGGGGCCACGGTGAGGCTCTCGGTAGGCAGGCCAGCCAGTGCGTCAACGTCGTCCATTTCCGTTTCGGAAGTTCGAATGTCCAACATGCCGGCTTTTTCAACCAAATTCAAATGCCCATGCGTGTCGTTGCTAAACCATTGCCTGTAAAGTTTGTTGGCAAACAACAACTCTTCACTGCCCAAAGGCGCCACCGACACTGAGGCATCCAATGCTTCCAGAACGATGGTAAAGCGTTCGTAGGACGCCGCCAGCTGCTCTCGCACACGGTTTGGTTCTGTGATGTCGGTCATGGACGTCATCCAGCCTGTTTGTTGACCGTTGGCATCAATCAGGGGTGATACATATAGCCGAGCGTCAAAAACACTGCCATTTTTTCTTTTGACTCGAACTTGAAAGCCTCCTGAGGTTTGATTCCCACTGAGTTCTTCTTCCAGGCGAGCCATCAAGAATTCCCGATCTTCGTCTGGCCAATAGGGGTAGGGGGCAACCGCACCGATCAGTTCATTTTCTTGCCACCCTGTCATTTGGCAAAAGGCCAAGTTGACATAGGTGATGCGTCCTTCTAAGTCCAAGGCTCGCATTCCGGTCAAGATGGAATTCTCCATGGCACGTCTGAAGTTGGTTTCAGCAAACAGCTCTCTTTGGGTTTGTTGTCGTTTGCGAGTGTGCCGCCAGTTGCCAATGAGCATCCAAGCTGTCAGAAGACTGAGGGCACCAATCATCCAGAAAAAACCATTGCCCACAATGTCTTGAGACGTTCGCCAAGCTTGAGCTCGCAAAATGAGTCCATTACCGACGGGAGAAACTGGCACTTCAAATTCATTGTTATGCCCAGAGATGCCAGGCATGAAACTCCAAACACGAATTCTTTTTGGAATGGACTGTCCTGCAATCAGATTGCCTTCGCTGTCCAACAATGAGACAGCATACTTTGCCGAAATTTCGCTCGGTACGCCATACCTCAAAAGACTCTCCACGGCATACTCTGCCATGATCACACCATTGAAACGCCCCTGAGCATTGGTGAGTGGCGTGTGAAGTTGGAGCACTTCATTTTTACCGTAATTTTCTTGCCCCATTGCGTTGTTGCCTATCGAAAGGCTGCCGTCATCTTCTTGGGAGTAGATGGGCTGCATCAGGTCGCGAGCCAATGTGTAACTGTTCTCTGATTCACCCCACTTGAGAACTTCACCAACCCGCCATTTTTGGTTAATCAACACGCTTGGCGTTGTTTGAATGGCTAAGATTTTTCGCCGGTCATCGACCCAAGCCAATGTTTGCAACTCTGGGTTTTTCATCACCAGCGTTTCTGCTCGCTTTGAAAATTCTTTGAGGTCGACATCTTTGTTGGAGACATCTCTGGCCAAACGCATGATTTGTTCTTGGCGCTCTAATAAAAGCAGCCTTAACCGTTGTTGGCTGTATTCAACGTCTCTCTTAACAGCTTCCTGCTCGCGATCGATTTCTTCGACTCGCAAATACCAAAAAGAAAAAGCAATAGCGGTAAAAAATAACAAGACCGCAGCTATTGGGGCTAAAGTGGCAAATCGATCCTGTTTGACTGGATTTTGGCGCTTCCACCACTGACGCCACCAAGAAACAGGCTTGATGACCAAGATGGCTTTGGATACGTTTTGCGACTTCATAGACATATAGTTTAGGGGAATACCCCCAATTATTTTTTACAATATGAAACAGTAAAGCACCATTTGAAATTTTTCAAACTTTGTGAGAGAATTCCGAAAAAATAGATCAACCACGGCCTACAAAGGAGACAAACATGTCAGCCGTTCAGCCAAATAACGTCCTCTCTGACTTGGATGCCATCGAGACTCGAGAGTGGATGGATGCCCTGTCCGCCGTGATTGAAAAAGAAGGTGGCGAGCGCGCCCACTTTTTGTTGGAGCAGCTCTTAGAACATGCCCGCCAGAACAGCATCGATATGCCGTTTTCTGCCAATACAGGGTATGTCAATACCATTGAGCCTGATCAGGAAGCACATTGCCCAGGCAATATCGAAATTGAAGAGCGTTTGCGCGCTTACATGCGATGGAACGCCATGGCCATGGTGGTCAAAGCCAATCGACACAACCCTGCTGATGGTGGCGACCTTGGCGGCCACATTGGCTCCTTCGCATCACTGGCTCATATGTTTGGTGCAGGCTTCAATCATTTTTGGCATGCTGAGAGTGAAAATCATGGTGGCGATTGCTTGTACATCCAAGGCCACGTGTCGCCAGGTGTTTATGCCCGTGCCTACCTTGAAGGGAGATTGACGGAAGAGCAACTTCTCAATTTCCGCCAAGAAGTCGATGGCAAAGGCTTGTCCAGCTACCCGCACCCCAAGTTGATGCCAGAGTTCTGGCAGTTCCCCACAGTGTCCATGGGCCTTGGCCCATTGATGGCCATTTACCAAGCGCGATTCTTGAAGTACCTGCACGCGCGTGGCATTGCCAATACAGAAAACCGCAAAGTGTGGGTTTTTTGTGGTGACGGTGAAATGGACGAAGTTGAATCCCTGGGCGCGATTGGCTTGGCTGCCCGGGAGAACCTCGATAACCTGATCTTTGTCGTCAATTGCAACTTGCAACGATTGGACGGCCCAGTGCGCGGTAACGGCAAAATCGTTCAAGAACTTGAAAGTGAATTCCGCGGTTCAGGCTGGAACGTGATCAAGCTCATCTGGGGCAGTGACTGGGACAAATTGTTGGCCCGCGACAAAGATGGCGCCCTTCGCAAGATCATGATGGACACCTTGGATGGCGACTATCAAGCTTTCAAAGCCAACGATGGCGCCTACGTTCGCAAACATTTCTTTGGTCGCGATCCCCGCACTTTAGAAATGGTGGCGCACATGAGCGATGACGAAATTTGGGCCTTGAAGCGAGGTGGTCATGATCCGCAAAAAGTTTATGCGGCTTACCACCAAGCAGTGAACACCAAAGGCCAGCCTACCGTGTTGCTGATTAAAACCGTCAAAGGTTTTGGCATGGGCAAAGCTGGTGAAGGAAAAAACAACGTTCACCAAACCAAAAAACTGACAGACGAAGACATTCGCTACATGCGCGACCGCTTCAACATCCCAGTGCCAGACAGCGAATTGTCGAAGGTTCCTTTTTACAAACCAGCCGATGACACGCCAGAAATGCGTTATTTGCATGAGCGTCGTCAAGCCTTGGGTGGTTATTTGCCACATCGCCGCACCAAAGCGGACGAGAGCTTCACCGTGCCATCTTTGGATGTTTTCAAGTCAGTGATGGAGCCAACGGCTGAAGGTCGTGAAATTTCTACCACTCAAGCCTACGTTCGTTTCCTCACCCAACTCTTGCGCGATCAAGCTTTAGGCCCACGCGTTGTGCCCATTTTGGTGGACGAAGCGCGTACCTTTGGTATGGAAGGTTTGTTCCGTCAGGTCGGTATTTACAACCCTGCAGGTCAGCAATACACACCGGTCGACAAAGACCAAGTGATGTACTACAAAGAAGACAAAGCAGGTCAAATTTTACAAGAAGGCATCAATGAAGCGGGCGGTATGTCTAGCTGGATTGCAGCGGCGACCAGCTACTCCACCAGCAATCGCATCATGGTGCCGTTCTATGTGTACTACTCCATGTTTGGTTTTCAGCGCATCGGGGATTTGGCTTGGGCGGCTGGCGACATGCAAGCGCGAGGTTTCTTGTTGGGCGGCACATCTGGCCGAACCACATTGAACGGCGAAGGTTTGCAGCACGAAGACGGTCATAGCCACATTTTGGCGGGCACCATTCCCAATTGCATCAGCTACGACCCCACCTTTGCACACGAAGTTGGCGTGATCTTGCACCATGGCCTGAAGCGAATGGTAGAAAAACAAGACAACGTTTTCTATTACCTGACCTTGCTCAATGAAAACTACGCCATGCCTGGCCTGACGGCGGGTACAGAAGAGCAAATCATCAAGGGCATGTACCTGTGTAAAGCGGGTGGCAAACACAAAACACGCGTTCAATTGATGGGCTCGGGCACAATTTTGCGTGAATCATTGGCTGCGCAAGAATTGCTGGCCAAAGACTGGGGCATTGCGGCTGACGTTTGGAGTTGCCCAAGCTTCAATGAATTGACACGCGATGGCCAAGATGTTGAGCGTTTCAACATGCTGCACCCTTTGGAAACACCCCGTGTGTCATTTGTCTCGCAACAGTTGGCTAAGCATGACGGTCCGGTCATTGCGTCCACCGATTACATGAAAAACTATGCGGAACAAATACGCCCATTTATTCCCAAAGGTCGTACGTTCAAAGTACTGGGCACAGACGGTTTTGGTCGCAGCGATTTCCGCAGCAAATTGCGTGAGCACTTTGAGATCAACCGCCATTACATTGTTGTGGCAGCACTCAAAGCTTTGAGCGAAGAGGGCGCCGTGCCGGTTGCCAAAGTTGCTGAAGCATTGAAGCAATACGGCATCAAGATTGACAAGATCAATCCTTTGTACGCTTGATAAAAAGATTTGGAGACACAAATGGCATTGGTAGAAGTCAAAGTTCCAGATATCGGTGATTTCGATGAAGTGGCGGTCATTGAACTCTTGGTCAAGGTGGGTGACACCGTCAAGGCCGAGCAGTCCTTGATTACCGTTGAATCTGACAAAGCGTCGATGGAAATTCCGTCCTCAACGGCTGGCGTCGTGAAAGAGCTGCGCGTGAAGTTGGGCGATAAAGTCAAACAAGGATCGGTGGTATTGATGGTGGAGGCTAGCGGCGACGCAGCTTTACCGGCAAGTGCCCCAGCCAGTGCTCCAGCAAGTACACCAGCTGCGGCGCAAGTTGCTGCACCCCCTGTGGTAGCTGCCGCAGCTGTTGTTGCGGCGCCTGTTGCAAGTGGTCCCATTGAGGTTCACGTTCCAGACATTGGTGATTTCAAAGACGTTACAGTCATTGAAATTTTTGTGAAGCCGGGTGACGCCATCAAGATGGAGCAGTCGCTCATCACGGTGGAGTCCGACAAGGCCGCTATGGAAATTCCATCTTCGGCAGCCGGCGTTTTGAAAGAGTTGAAGGTCAAGATAGGCGACAAAGTCAACATTGGTGACTTGCTGGCTATTTTGGAAGGCAACGTTGCTGCCGCTGCGCCAGTGGCAGTCGCTGCAAGCGCTGTTTCATCCGTTGCATCCGTTGAAGTATCGGCACCTTCAGTTGCGCCTGCCGTTGCAACAGCTTCCATTGCTGTGCCAGCTCACAATCCAGGCGCATCTACTTTGGGCGTGCCACATGCTTCTCCCTCCGTCCGAAAATTTGCGCGCGAATTGGGAGTGCCTTTGGAAGAAGTCAAAGGCAGTGGTACCAAAGGTCGAATTACGCAAGACGACGTGCATGCCTTCACCAAAGCGGTGATGGCTGGCGCCACGCAAACCAAAGCACAAGCAGCCAAAGCACCAGCGGGTGGCGATGGCGCTGCTTTAGGCTTGATTCCATGGCCGAAGGTTGACTTCGCCAAGTTTGGCCCCATTGAGCGCAAAGAAATGGGCCGCATCAAAAAAATCAGTGGCGCCAATTTATTGCGCAACGCCATCATGATTCCAGCGGTGACCAACCACGACGATGCCGATATCACTGAGTTGGAAGCTTTCCGCGTGTCGACCAACAAAGAGAATGAAAAATCGGGCATCAAAGTGACCATGCTGGCTTTCTTGATCAAAGCTTGTGTGGCCGCACTCAAGAAATACCCCGAATTCAACAGCTCATTGGATGGCGACGCCTTGGTTTACAAAAACTACTGGCACATTGGCTTTGCAGCCGATACACCCAATGGTTTGATGGTGCCCGTGATCAGAGACGCCGACAAAAAAGGCATCTTGCAAATCAGCCAAGAAATGGGTGAGTTGGCCAAGAAGGCCCGTGACGGCAAATTGAGCCCTGCAGAAATGACGGGTGCTACGTTCACAATTTCTAGCTTGGGCGGCATTGGTGGCAAGTATTTCACGCCCATCATCAACGCGCCTGAAGTGGCCATTTTGGGTGTGTGCAAAAGCACACACGAGCCCGTTTGGGACGGCAAACAATTTGTACCCCGCCTCATGCTGCCTTTGTCTTTGACATGGGATCACCGCGTGATCGATGGTGCCGCTGCTGCACGCTTCAATGCGTACTTGGGTCAAATCCTTGGCGACTTCCGCCGTGTTCTACTTTGAGAGGCTGAACCATGGCATTAGTTGATATCAAAGTTCCAGACATTGGCGACTTCGACGAAGTTGCGGTTATTGAACTTTTGGTCAAGGTAGGCGATACCGTGAAGGCTGAGCAAAGTTTGATCACGGTTGAGTCCGACAAAGCGTCTATGGAAATTCCTTGCTCACAAGCAGGTGTGGTCAAAGAGCTGAAGGTGAAGTTAGGTGACAAAGTCAAACAAGGCTCAGTGGTCTTGGTCTTGGAAGGTGAGGCTTCTGCTGCATCTTCAAGCTCACAAGCTGATGCGCCCGCGCCAGCCAGTTTGCCTGCTGTTAAACCTGTGGCAGCATCAGTTCCAGCAACAAGTGCAGCGCCAGTTGCTGTCAGCGCTGGCAACGCTTCTGTCTATAGCGGTGCTGTCGACCTTGAATGCGATTTGCTCGTGTTAGGTGCTGGACCTGGCGGTTATTCCGCTGCATTCCGTGCAGCCGATTTGGGTCTCAAAGTGGTCATCGTTGAACGCTATGCCACCTTGGGCGGTGTGTGTTTGAACGTTGGTTGTATTCCTTCCAAAGCCTTGTTGCACGTGGCCGCTGTGATGGATGAAGTCAGCCACATGGCAGACCTTGGTATTGATTTTGGTGCCCCCAAAGTGGACATCGCCAAACTGCGTACACACAAAGAAAAAGTCATCGGCAAATTGACGGGCGGTCTGGCTGCCATGGCCAAGATGCGCAAAGTGACAACGGTTCGTGGCGTTGGCGAATTTGTGAGCGCCAACCATGTGGTCGTGGAAGAAACCACTGGCACAGGTCAAGAAAAAACGGGCTCGAAAAAAGTTGTGTCTTTCAAGAACTGCATCATTGCAGCGGGTAGTCAAGCTGTTCGTTTGCCTTTCATGCCCAACGACCCGCGCGTGGTGGACAGCACCGGCGCATTGGCTTTGAAGGAAGTGCCCAAGCGCATGCTTATTTTGGGCGGTGGCATCATTGGTTTGGAAATGGGCACCGTCTACAGCACGCTGGGCGCCCGCCTAGACGTGGTGGAAATGATGGACGGTTTGATGCAAGGTGCTGACCGTGATTTGGTCAAGATCTGGCAAAAAATGAATGCCCATCGTTTTGACAATATCATGCTCAAAACCAAAACCGTCGGCGCCAAGGCCACCAAGGCCGGTATTGAAGTGACGTTTGAATCTGCAGAGGAGGGCGTTGCTGCGCCTGCTCCGCAAGTTTATGACTTGGTATTGCAAGCTGTGGGCCGCACGCCCAATGGCAAGAAGATTGCAGCGGACAAAGCCGGCGTGGCCGTCACTGACCGCGGCTTCATTCCTGTGGACATTCAAATGCGCACCAACGTGACACACATCTTTGCCATTGGCGATATCGTGGGCCAGCCCATGTTGGCGCACAAGGCAGTGCACGAAGCCCATGTGGCGGCAGAAGTGATTGCTGGCGAAATTCAAGGCAACAAAGAATTGGCCGCCAGTGCCTTCAATGCTCGCGTCATTCCCAGTGTGGCATACACCGATCCTGAAGTGGCATGGGTTGGCCTGACTGAAGACCAAGCCAAGGCGCAAGGCATCAAGGTCAAGAAGGGCTTGTTCCCATGGGCAGCTTCTGGCCGGGCTATTGCCAACGGCCGCGATGAAGGTGTCACCAAGTTATTGTTCGATGATTCACCCGAGGCTCACGGCCACGGCAAGATCTTGGGCGGCGGCATGGTGGGCACGCATGCCGGCGACATGATTGGTGAGATCGCCTTGGCCATTGAAATGGGGGCTGACGCTGTCGACATTGGAAAAACAATCCATCCACACCCAACCTTGGGTGAGAGCATTGGCATGGCGGCTGAAGTCGCTCATGGTAGCTGTACAGATTTACCTCCTGCTAAGAAGTAAGCCTTTTCTGCCTCCGTCAAAACCGCCTTCGGGCGGTTTTTTCTTGTCGATACAGGACTTTAATTTTGAGAAGGCTCTGCCTGCAGTTTGTCCGATTGGACTCTTCTGGCGCCATTGAATCTTTTTTGCCAGTAGGCCTCACGCATGTCATCCACTCGAACCGCTTTACCTGGCCTGGGTGCATGAATAAATTTGCCATCCCCAACATAAATACCCACATGACTGAACGTGCGCTTCATGGTGTTGAAGAAGACCAAGTCGCCAGGCTTGAGCTCACTTTTATTGATTTCTTCCGTCACCCTTGCCTGTTCTTCAGCCCTTCGAGGTAACACCAAGCCGACCGATTTTTCGAACATGTGGCGCACAAAGCCACTGCAGTCAAAGCCTTTCTCTTCCGATGTGCCGCCCCGTTTGTAAGGCACACCCAAAAGCCCCATGGCTTGAATGACCAACTCGGAGGCTTTGCCGCCAAAGGTGTTGCGGGCCGACTGAAGCGGGCCGCTCAATTGGTTGCTAATTTGCTGTGAAAGCTGATCAGTCACTTGCGAGACCAAACCACGCTCCTTGATCAAACGTTCAAGGTCGTCCTCAACGGGCGTCGCCAAGGCTGCCGTTGTTAAAAAGACGAGTCCACATAGAATGAAGCGCATAACGGGGCAGTTTAATGCCAACTTCTCAGAGTTGACACCCCAAAATGACGGGTATATCCCTGAGAATCACGATTATTGAGTACCAAGGTCTATTGTTATGCTGCTTGAAGTTGAATCCTCTCAATTGGTTTTGGTCGATTACCAATTGAAGCTAATGCCTGCGATGAAGGACGCTGCGGCTGTGTGGCAGCGCGCGGAGGTGCTGGCACGGACGGCTCAATTGCTGAATGTGCCGGTTTGGGCCACTGAGCAAAATCCCTCCGGATTGGGCCCTATTTCACCTGAGATTCGCCAGCATTGCCAAAGAGTGCTGGCCAAAATGGCTTTCAGTGCCGTAGAGGAAGGCTTGGGCGAGTGGTTAAGTCCGCCAGCCCCTGCAGTTCCCAAGGGCAACGCAAGAAGTTTGCCGCGTCACCTGCAAAAGCCAGCCGAGCCCGAATCTGGCCCTTCTGTGGTCATTGCAGGCTGTGAGGCCCATGTTTGTTTGCTTCAGACCGCCTTGGACTTGCTCGAAGACGAATTCGATGTTTGGGTGGTGACCGATGCCTGCGCGTCTCGTTCTGATCGCGATCGTGACGCTGCATTTGATCGTTTAGCGGGCGCGGGTGCGGAGTTGTTGACCACAGAAATGGTTTTGTTTGAATGGCTTCGGTCTGCTGAAAATCCAGACTTCAAGCAAGTTCACACTTGGATCAAGGCATTGGCTTCATTGTGATCAGGGCTTTTGTTTGTAAAGTCAGCTTCCAGCAAGTCCATCATGAATAATTATAAATTCAGAAGGCGAGGCCCATTCACTGAACTTGTGTGCAAGGCTCGCCTGTCATTGATTGCAAAATAGGACTGTTCATTGCAAAGATTTGCCTGACAGCAGCGACAGGAGACACCATGGGTCAATTTTCAGATTTTCACCAACGTTCTATTCAAGACCGTGATGCTTTCTGGGCAGAGCAAGCCCAACAAATTGAATGGCACAAAGCGCCGCAAGAAATTTGTGACTACAGCAATCCGCCGTTTGCCAAATGGTTCAAGGGCGGCGAAACCAATCTGTGTCACAACGCCATCGATCGCCATTTGAAAGATCGAGGTGACCAAGCTGCGCTGATCTTTGTCTCCACAGAAACAGATCAAGAGCGCACATACACCTACAAGCAATTGCATGCTGAAGTGCAACGCATGGCCGCATCCCTGTTGTCTTTGGGCGTCAAAAAAGGCGATCGTGTCTTGATTTACCTGCCCATGATTGCAGAGGCTTCCTTTGCCATGCTGGCATGTGCTCGAATTGGCGCCATTCACTCTGTGGTGTTTGGTGGGTTTGCCTCGGGCTCCTTGGCGTCACGCATTGAAGATGCATCACCCAAAGTCATTGTGAGTGCAGATGCGGGCTCTCGTGGCGGCAAGGTCGTGGAGTACAAGCCATTGCTGGACGAAGCCATTCGCTTGTCTTCTCACAAACCAGATTCGGTGTTGTTGGTTGACCGTGGGCTTGCCAAAATGGCCATCACTGAAGGTCGCGATGTGCAATGGTCTGACTTGCGTGAAAAACACCTGAACGATGTGGTGCCATGCGAGTGGGTAGATGCCACTCATCCAAGTTACACCTTGTATACATCAGGAACCACTGGCAAGCCTAAAGGTGTGCAGCGTGACACCGGTGGTTACACCGTGGCCTTGGCTTCTAGCATTCCCCATATTTTTTGTGGCAAACCTGGCGAGACATTTTTCTGTACCAGCGACATCGGTTGGGTGGTTGGCCACAGTTACATCATTTATGGGCCTCTCATTGGCGGTATGGCCACCATCCTTTACGAAGGCTTGCCAACGCGGCCTGATGGTGGAATCTGGTGGAGCTTGGTTGAGAAGTACAAAGTGACGGTCATGTTCAGTGCACCCACAGCCATTCGGGTGTTGAAGAAACAAGATCCTGCGCTGCTGAGCAAATACGATTTATCCAGCTTGAAAGCACTGTTTTTGGCAGGCGAACCCCTTGATGAGCCAACCGCCAAATGGATTTCGGAGGGCCTTGGTAAACCGATCATTGACAATTATTGGCAAACCGAAACGGGTTGGCCTATCTTGACCGTGTGCAATGGCATTGAAAAAACCCTGAGCAAGTTTGGCTCGCCAGGCAAAGCTGTTTATGGCTACGACGTTAAATTGTTGGACGATCAAACGGGCGAGGAACTCACACAGCCCAACCAAAAAGGCGTGGTGGCCATCGAAGGCCCCTTGCCCCCTGGTTGTTTGCAAACTGTATGGGGCGACGACGATCGGTTTGTCAAAACCTACTGGACCACCGTACCCGGAAAGATGGTTTATTCCACCTTTGATTGGGGCATCAAAGACGAAGACGGCTACTTCTTCATCTTGGGCCGAACGGACGATGTCATCAACGTGGCCGGCCACCGTTTGGGCACCCGTGAAATTGAGGAAAGCATTTCAGGACACGCCGCAGTGGCGGAAGTGGCTGTGGTGGGGGTGGCCGACAATCTCAAAGGCCAAGTCGCCATGGCATTTGCTGTGCTCAAAGACGGCACTCTGTTGAATGACCCACAAGCTTTGCTCAAGCTTGAAGGTGAAATCATGAAGGTGGTCGACAACTCTTTGGGGGCTGTGGCCCGTCCTGCACGCGTTCGCTTTGTTTCTATTTTGCCCAAAACTCGCAGCGGGAAACTGCTGCGCCGGGCTATACAAGCTGTTTGTGAGGGCCGAGACCCTGGCGATCTGACCACCATGGACGACCCCAGTGCTTTGCTTCAAATTGCTGATTTGGTCAAAGCATCAATTAAATAAGCCGTTCGCATCAAATCAATGGGATAATGCGCTAGTTACTAAGGCCCTTCCCATGCCACAGTCGCATCCGCCAACCGGTTCAGCCGTGTCGCGGAAGGTATTTCAACCAACTAATGCTCCCTGAAGGGGGGCGAAGGTCAGCGAAAAATGAGTGAGACAAAATCCGTCTACGCCGCCTATCAAGGCAACACGTATCTCTTCGGAGGCAATGCGCCTTACGTGGAGGAAATGTACGAGAACTATCTGGCCAATCCAGGCAGTGTTCCCGACAGCTGGCGCGAATACTTCGACGCCTTGCAACACGTTCCTGCAGTCGATGGCTCATCTGCCAAAGACGTTCCCCATTTGCCCGTCATCAATGCCTTTGCCGAACGTGCCAAACAAGGTGGTACCAAAGTGGTCATGGCCAGTGCCGATGCCGAAATGGGTCGCAAGCGAACCGCCGTACAGCAACTCATAGCGGCCTACCGAAACGTGGGTCAACGCTGGGCCGATCTCGATCCCTTGAAGCGCACAGAGCGTCCCAACATTCCAGACCTCGATCCTGCTTTTTACGGCTTTACCGATGCCGACCAAGAAACCGTGTTTGACACCAGCAACACCTTCTTTGGTAAAAATTCCATGCCTCTGCGCGAATTGCTCAATGCTTTGCGCGAAACTTATTGCGGTACCTTGGGCGCCGAATTCATGTACACCACGGAGCAAGCTGAAAAGCGCTGGTGGCAACAGAAGTTGGAAAGCATTCGCAGCAAACCCAACTTCAACTCTGATCAAAAGAAACATATTCTCGATCGCTTGACCGCGGCTGAAGGTTTGGAGCGTTTCCTGCACACCAAGTATGTGGGTCAAAAGCGTTTCTCCTTGGAGGGTGGTGAAACCTTCATCGCCGCCATGGATGAGCTCATTCAGTCTGCTGGCGAAAAGGGCGTCCAAGAAATTGTGATTGGCATGGCTCACCGCGGTCGTTTAAACGTGCTCGTCAACACCATGGGCAAGTTGCCCAAAGACCTGTTCGCTGAATTCGATCACACAGCGCCTGAAGACTTGCCAGCCGGTGACGTTAAGTATCACCAAGGTTTTAGCTCAGACATCAGCACCCGCGGTGGCCCTGTTCACTTGTCTTTGGCCTTCAACCCTTCACACCTAGAAATTGTGAACCCTGTGGTGGAAGGCTCTGTGCGTGCCCGTATGGACCGCCGTGCCGATCCTCATGGCAAACAGGTATTGCCCGTGTTGGTTCACGGCGATGCCGCCTTTGCTGGCCAAGGTGTCAACCAAGAAACTTTGGCGCTGGCTCAAACCCGTGGTTACTCCACCGGCGGCACCGTTCACATCATCATCAACAACCAAATTGGTTTCACCACCTCCGACCCTCGTGACATGCGCTCAACGGTGTATTGCACCGACATCGTGAAGATGGTGGAAGCGCCTGTGTTGCACGTGAATGCAGACGATCCAGAAACCGTTGTCTTGGCCATGCAAATTGCGCTTGAGTACCGCATGATGTTCAAAAAAGATGTGGTGCTCGACATCATTTGCTTCCGCAAATTGGGTCACAACGAGCAAGACACGCCTAGCCTCACGCAGCCATTGATGTACAAGAAAATCGCGGCCCATCCAGGGACTCGCAAGTTGTACGCCGACCGCTTGGCTTCACAAGGTTTGGGTGAAACCTTGGGCGACGACATGGTCAAGGCCTGCCGCGCAGCGCTCGATGCTGGCAAGCACACCGAAGACGAAGTTGTTTTGACCAATTTCAAAACCCAATTTTCTGTCGATTGGGCGCCGTTCCTCAACCAGAAGTGGACCGATGCAGGCACCACTGCCATTCCATTGGCAGAATGGAAACGCATTTCTGAAAAAATCACCACACTGCCAAGCACCGTCACACCGCACCAGTTGGTGAAGAACGTGTACGACAACCGCGCGGCCATGGGCCGGGGTGACATGCCCGTCGATTGGGGCATGGGTGAGCACATGGCCTTTGCCTCCTTGGTGGCAAGCGGCTACCCTGTGCGCTTGTCAGGCGAGGATTGCGGACGCGGTACTTTCACGCACCGTCATGCTGTGATTCACGATCAAAATCGTGAAAAGTGGGATACAGGCACTTATGTGCCTTTGCAAAATGTTGCCGACAATCAAGCCCCCTTTGTTGTCATCGATTCGATTTTGTCCGAAGAGGCTGTGCTTGGTTTTGAATACGGCTATGCCTCCAACGATCCAAATACCCTGGTGATTTGGGAAGCTCAGTTCGGCGACTTCGCCAACGGCGCGCAAGTGGTGATTGACCAGTTCATTGCCTCGGGTGAAGTGAAGTGGGGCCGTGTGAATGGCTTGACGCTCATGTTGCCTCACGGCTACGAAGGTCAAGGCCCAGAGCACAGCTCAGCGCGCTTGGAGCGTTTCATGCAGTTGGCGGCCGACACCAACATGCAGATTGTTCAACCCACCACCGCCAGCCAAATCTTCCACGTGTTGCGTCGTCAAATGGTTCGCAATTTGCGCAAGCCATTGATCATCTTCACTCCGAAGTCTTTGCTGCGCAACAAAGATGCCACATCACCTTTGTCTGAGTTCACCAAAGGTGGCTTCCAAACCGTGATTCCTGAAAACAAAGCACTCAAGGCTGACAAGGTCAAACGTGTGTTGGTGTGTTCAGGCAAGGTCTACTACGACTTGGTGAAAAAACGTGAAGAACTGGGCGCAGACGACACCGCCATTTTGCGTGTCGAGCAGTTGTACCCATTCCCTCACAAAGCTTTTGCTGCCGAGATGAAAAAGTACCCCAACGCCACCGAGTTGGTGTGGACGCAAGACGAGCCACAAAACCAAGGCGCATGGTTCTTTGTTCAGCATTACATCCACGAGAACATGTCAGAAGGTCAGCGCCTGGGTTACTCCGGTCGTGCCGCTTCTGCATCGCCTGCTGTGGGTTACTCACACCTCCACCAAGAGCAGCAAAAAGCCTTGGTCGACGGCGCGTTCGGCAAGATTAAAGGCTTTGTGTTGACCAAGTAAGGTCTGGCGCAAACATCGATTGAACCTATTTAGAAAGAATTGAAATGGCTATCGTAGAAGTGAAAGTTCCTCAGCTGTCTGAGTCCGTGGCAGAAGCCACCATGTTGCAATGGAAAAAGAAAGTGGGCGCCAGTGTTGCAGCCGATGAAATCTTGATCGAAATTGAAACCGACAAAGTGGTGTTGGAAGTGCCTGCACCTTCCGCGGGTGTGTTGTCTGAAATTTTGGTGGGCGACGGCGGTACGGTCACTGCTGAGCAACTGATTGCTCGCATTGACACAGACGGTAAAGTGGCCGCCGCTGCGCCCGCAGCCGCTGCTGCACCTGTCGCCAGCGCACCAGCTGCTACTACACCTGCCGCACAAAGCACCAGCATGGCTGGCGTGGCCATGCCCGCTGCTGCCAAGCTGATGGCCGACAACAACTTGGCCGCAGGCTCTGTCGCTGGTTCTGGGAAAGACGGCCGCGTCACCAAAGGTGATGTGTTGTCTGCTGTTGCTGGTGGTGCTAAGCCAGCTGCGCAAGTGTCTATTCCTACGGGCGTGCCCACATCGTCATTGCCACAAGTGGCTGCCCCTGCAGTCAACTTGGGTGATCGCCCAGAGCAGCGCGTGCCCATGACACGTTTGCGTGCACGTGTGGCAGAGCGTTTGTTGCAATCGCAATCGACCAATGCCATCTTGACCACTTTCAACGAAATCAACATGGCGCCTGTCATGGAAATGCGCAAGCGCTTTCAAGACAAGTTCGAAAAAGAACACGGCATCAAGTTGGGCTTCATGAGCTTCTTCGTCAAAGCCGCTGTGCATGCCTTGAAAAAATACCCAGTGCTCAATGCCTCTGTGGATGGCAATGACATCGTGTACCACGGTTACTTCGACATCGGTATTGCGGTGGGTTCACCCCGAGGATTGGTGGTACCTATTTTGCGCAACGCCGACCAAATGAGCTTTGCCGACATCGAGAAGAAAATTGCTGAATTTGGCGCCAAAGCCAAAGACGGTAAGTTGGGCATTGAAGACATGACCGGCGGTACGTTCTCCATCTCCAATGGCGGTACCTTTGGCTCCATGATGTCCACCCCCATCATCAACCCACCACAGTCTGCCATCTTGGGTGTGCACGCTACCAAAGATCGCGCCATGGTTGAAAACGGCCAAGTGGTGGTTCGCCCCATGAACTATTTCGCAATGTCTTACGACCACCGCATCATTGACGGCCGTGAAGCTGTCCTGGGCTTGGTGGCCATGAAAGAAGCGTTGGAAGATCCATCACGCTTGTTGTTTGACATCTAAGAACTGATTAGGAATTAGCATGAGCAAACAATTTGATGTGGTCGTCATCGGTGGCGGCCCTGGTGGTTACATCGCCGCCATTCGCGCTGCCCAATTGGGTTTCCAAGTGGCGTGCGTCGACGAATGGAAAAACGCCGCAGGGGGCCCAGCGCCTGGCGGTACGTGTACCAACGTTGGTTGCATTCCTTCTAAAGCTTTGCTGCAGTCTTCCGAGCACTTTGAGCAAGCCAACCATCACTTTGCCGACCACGGCATTGAGATGAAGGGCGTCAGCATGGACGTGGCCAAGATGATTGCTCGCAAAGACACCGTTGTGAAGCAAAACAACGATGGCATTTTGT
>Ga0214921_10000757_pt1 | contig 57963 bp, 47 predicted proteins | sample LL1505_MetaG_FD_177992 | JGI IMG/M metagenome (GOLD analysis project Ga0214921, IMG submission 177992) | Freshwater microbial communities from Lake Lanier, Atlanta, Georgia, United States - LL-1505 | ecosystem: Environmental > Aquatic > Freshwater > Lake | place: USA: Georgia | collected... | reverse complement strand
GCTCCGATCGCAAGGTCGCCCGGCTCAAGTACACGATCCACACGATGGGGCTGGAGAACTTTCGCAAGAAGGTCGAGGAGTACTTCGGCAAGCCGCTGGCCCCCTGCCACCCGGCCGATGTCCACGGTTTCGACGATCACATTGGCTGGCATGAGCAGGGCGACGGGAAGTTTTTCTACGGATTCAACGTCGAGAACGGCCGCATCCACGATGCCGGTGATTTCCGTCTCAAAACCGCCCTGCGGCGGATCCTGCGGGAGATCAAGCCGGGCGCGCGGATCACGGCGCATCAGAGCCTCTTGTTCACGGACCTCTCTGTGACGGATCGCGACCGGATCGCCACGATCCTGCACGAGCACGGCGTGAAGACCTCCGAGGAGATCAGCACGCTCCGTCGTTGGAGCATGGCGTGTGTGGCCCTGCCGACCTGCGGCCTGGCCGTGGCGGAGAGCGAGCGGGTGCTGCCGGGCCTCATCGATTCGCTCGAGCCCGAGGTGGCGAAACTCGGGCTCTCGCACGAGGCGTTCACGCTCCGGATGACCGGCTGCCCCAACGCCTGCGCCCGCCCCTACAACTCCGACATCGGTATCGTGGGCCGCACGCTCGGCAAATACACGATCTTCCTCGGCGGCCGGCTCCTCGGCGACCGGCTCAACACGCAGTACAAGGACGTGGTGCCGTTCGAGGAACTCTCGCAGGAGATCACGGCCGTCCTCGCCTGCTACAAGGCGGAGCGGAAGCCGAGTGAAACGCTCGGAGACTTCTGCCACAGGAAGGGCGTCGACGGGGTGCGCACCTGGGCCGATGAGTGGCTGGCCGGCGCCCGCGGGCGGTAGCGCGGCCCCGCCCTGGAGACGGGCAGGCGAGGGGGTCGGCGAACGCTCGACGAGCCTTGGGCTGCCGCAGCCCACGCGAGGAGACTTTTGCCGCCCCCGAGCCGGTAGCGCTACTGTGCGAACGCCGCGGGGTCGGTGAGCACGAACAGGTGGCCGTGGTCGCTCGTCACGATCACGGCCGTGTCGGCCCAGCCGCCATGGGCTTCGATCCATGTGAAGATAGCCCGTAGCGCGGCATCGCCACTCTTCACGGCACCGATGCAGTTGTCGATGTTGTTGGCATGGCTCGCCCAGTCGACGTCGCCGGCTTCCACCATCAGCCAGAAGTTGCCCCTGGCATGCAGCACGTCGAGAGCCGCCGTGGCCATGTCGGCGAGCGACGGATTCTCGCGGATATCCGCCGCCGTGTAGCGGATCGGCGGAGAGTATTTCTTTTTCAGGCCCTCGAGCGTCTCCCGCTTCTCGGGCTCCACGACCACCGGATCGTAGCCGCCGTCGGCGGTTGTGAACGGCAGATGTCCTTCGCCGGCGCCGAAGAAGCCGAACAGCCGCTCGCCATCGGCGATACATGCCCTGGCAGCCGCGCGGAGCACCTCTGCCCCTGCGCTGCCGGGCGTGCGCAGCGCGAGGCGGTAGCGGCCGCCCCCGACCGAATCGATCTCCCGGAGCGTCGACTCGGCGACGTACTTGTTGCCCGGTTCGAAGTTCGCGCCCTGGCCCTTGTCGTCGCGCACGTCCATCCCGAAGCCGCCACCCACGAGCACGTCGAGGCCGGGGAGCGGGGTCGTGCGATGGGCGATCGACGGCAGGCCCAGCTGGTCGCGGGCGATATCCTGATAGTCGTCACGGCTGACATTGTTCGCGTAGGCACAGGCGGGCGTGGCATGGGACACCGGCACACTCGACACGGCCCCGACCGCCCAGCCTTGCTTTTGGAGCATGACGGCGATCGGCTCGAGCAACGCACCGGTGGGATCGACGTTGATCGCGTCGTTATAGGTCTTTCTGCCGGTGCACAGGCTCGTGGCCGACGCAGCAGAATCGGTCACGGCATGCGGCCGCTCGCGGCTGCGGCCGGTCAGATAACGCAGATCGACGGCCGTGGCCCACGGTGTCGCGCCGCCGAGCGCCGCGTCGTAGCCGCCCCCGGTCTTTCCACCCGGATTCTTCACCGCCTGCGCATCGACGTCGAACGACGTGCCGTCGTTGGCGGGGCTCGTGACGCAAAACCCGAAGTCGGTCGGCGCACTGTGATAGTCCTGAAACACGAAGCCGGTGCCGCGGCCTGTGTCGTAGGCCATGCGGCCGGTCGTGGCGATCGCGGCGGTGCGGGTCGTCGTCCAGTCGAGGCCGTCGAAGACGAACAGGACGATGCGTTTCTTGCCGGCGCGGGCCGCCTCGACCTGCAGGGCATGAATATCAGTCTGGTCGAAGTAGTCGGCGGCGGCGTTGAGCGTGCCTTCCGGCAGCCGGCCATAGAGGGCCTCGAGCCGCGCAGCGTCGCGGTAGACGTTCCGCGGCCCGGTAATGACATCGAGCGAGACGCCAAACGCGTAGACCGGAATGAGCCGATTGGAGTGGTTCGACCACTCCACATATCGGTCTGGGCGGATTCCCCAGTGGCCCCAGGACGCGCGGCCCGACTGCTCCGCCTCGCGCTCGATGTCGCGGATCGGGTCTGCGGTCACCGTCGCCGGAGGCGCATCGGCGGGCGTGGCCCCAGCGAGGCCGAGCCAGCCGACGATCCCGGCCCAGACGAAGAGCACGAGCAGTCGAAACCAGGCGGCAGCCTGCGTGTGGCCCACGGCGGTTCTCCGTGGCGAGGCTACGCCGGGAGGTCGTCCCACATCGGACACCAGAGCGGCAGCCGCGGGAACAGCTGAGATGCCAGCTTGAGCGCCACCTGGGTCGATGGCTCCATCCGTCCGGCCGCCACTGCCTCGTGCGGATCGCCCTGCCCGAGCACCAGCCGTGCGAGCTCCTCGGACGTGAGCCGCAAGTAGCTCCGGCCCACACGGCCGGCCTGTACGGTGGCCTTCACCTCGCCACCGCGCGGTTCGGTCACGATGATCGAGCCGCGGAAGTTCGGGGCCTCGAGACCGAGCTCCACCGTCTCGCGGATGCCGGCGGCGGCCACCCGTTTGGCGACGAGCGGCACGATCGCTTCGAGCACTTCCAGCGGCCGGAACAGTTTGGCGACGATCATCCGGTCGCCCGCCTGCACGGTACCGGCCCCTGATTCACAGCCGGTGACGGCGGCGTGCAGCGGATCGGCGGGAGCGGCTTCGTAGAGAATCTCCTGACGATCGTTCTCGACGGCTTCCGCGCACACCCGGGCCAGGATGTCGCGTTCCAGCCCGGGGAACTCCGGGTCGGCCATAAGCTCGAGCACGCGATTGCCCGACTGGATCGCGTAGCCGACGATCCGGGCCGTCGTCTCATGGAGGTCGTAACGGTCTTGGCCGACGAGAGCGACGATGATCGAGTCGAACGCTCCGCGGCTGATGAGCCACCGCGAGTAGGCCTCACTCCGATCGACCGGTCCGACGAAGCGAGAAGCGTTTTGCTTGTAGATGCGCAGGATCGCGGGCAGTTCGACATGCCGCCACTGGCGCATCGTGACCGTCTCTCCGGCGCGTTGCGGTCCTTCGAGGAGCCGGGCGAGGATTTCGGTGGGCCGCCCGGGGGTGGCACAATCGCGGCCGAGCACCGACCAGCCGAGTTCATGGAACGAGGGTGCGATCTTGGTGCGCGAGAATCCGATCCATGCGCCGATGTGCCGCATGCGGTCTTCCGCCGCCTGCACGAGCCGCTGTCCGTGGCCCGCTCCGCGGCATTCCGGGAGCACGGCGACGCGATCGATCGTGGCGGCCGAGAGCGGCACGCCGTCGAGGAGAACGGTCCGCGGCATCACTTCGACATGGCCGACGATCCGACCGGCGAGCCGGGCGACGAGCCGATTGGCCGCGTCGTGGTCGGGGTGATCGACGGCCGCATGAAACTCCGCCTTGGAGGGTGCGGTGGGCAGCCCCGAGAGGAGTTGGAGAATCTCGCTCTGGTCGCCGGCCCGGGCCGGTGCCACCCGGCACTCCTCGAGCATCCACGACGGCGGCTTGAGGGGCAGAACCGGGTGTTCGGGGAGGTGGTGGATCGCGGGACGCTTGGTCGGGGCCCGCCGGCTCACCACCGTGCCGGCCGGGCGAATGTCGACCGTCGCGACCGCCTTGGAACGAGCCGGCTTGGCCTTTTTCGCCTCTTTGGTCGTCCGCTTGACGGCCCGCACCAGTTGCCCGGCGGAGTGGTCCGCAGTGGTCCGGGCCGCAGCCCGAACGGCGGAACGTTGTGGGGAACGATCTGACCGACGCATGATCCCTCCTTTCCCTGGAGTGGCTCGAAACAGTCCGTTGGGCGTCAAGATATGACGATTCTCAGTCAGTTTCCAGTAGCAGGAACGATCGCAGCGTCTTTTCCGCGAAAAAACACCACGGATGCGCGCGAGATTCGAGGACACTGCGGGCATGCATCTGCGCTGCGAGCGGCCCGACGCGGTCGAGCGCGGCATGTCGCAGCGACTCCATTCGCGGCTGGAGCAGTTCGTTGACCGCGCGGATTTCCTGGCACCGTCGCCGGGCGAGCGTGGCGGTGGGATGCGTGTCGATCCAGTGCCGCTTGCGCCGCACGAGTTCGACGATGTCGGCCGACTGCCCTTCGAGCGGTGCGAGATGTCGCTCGGGATGAAACTCAAGGTCGCGCAGCATGCGATGCACGTCCGCGAGTTCGGCTGCTGGATCGGTCACCGCGAGTTCGGGAAACATGTTCCCGACCGGAAGCCGGAGGGTGCCCGATACCACCGCATGGCGCGGCGGATCGCAGCCGGTGAGCTGTCTGACGATCGAGTCGGTGAGCTCGTCGTAGGCGGCCCCGCCGGTGCCGTGCACGAACACGTCGGCGATCAAGAGCCGCGACAGCATCGTCGTCACGATTGCCCGGGGACGGAGCCGCAGGGCGTGCTCCTCCATCCGTGACAGCGCGTCGACCCATTTCGAGGGTGACGTATCGGGAGAGATCGGCAGTTCCACACGAACCGTCTCGAGATCGGAGAGCGTGAGCGTGCCGCCCGGGCTCATCGACGCGAAGACCCGCCGCCGGCGTCGGTCGTCCCGCGACCAGATCCACCAGGGCACCTCGTACCACGGCCCGTCGCCGGCCGAGTCGGTGCGGACGGCGAGTTCGGGCATCGGCCGGCCGCGGCCGCGCACCTTGTGCAGCCGGCGATAGGCGACGAGGGCCGCATTGTAGGCCTCGTGAAACTGGCGGGAGTGCGCGAGCAGCCAGCCCATGAAGACCATCACCGTGGGCAGTCGCATCAGTTCGCTGACCGGCACCTCGAGCGTCTCCCAGCCGAAGCGGGCCTCCAGGGCATGGCGGGCCTGCGCGAGCCCGAGCCCGAGGCGATGGCACTCCGCCGCGCGTTCGATGGCCAGCGGCCACCAGCGTCGGAGGATCGGGTTTGGTTCGAGCGGCGCGAGGAGGTCACTGGCCCGCCGACCGAAGGCTGCGAACACATCACGATCCTCGATCGCCCGCTCCTCCCAAGCCATCTCGGGAGCCGGCGCGTCGAACGGCACCTCCTCGAGGTGTGCGGCGTGCGGTGTGCCGACGGGTACGCTGCACGACGCGCGAACGCACCGGTCGGTGTCGACGACCAGGTTGATGGCCGTGCCGGATACGGCCCGGGCATAGGCGTCGAGGGCCGAGTTTTTCAGCCACACGCCAGGGTGGAAAAACTCCGGCTGGTGGCCGCCCATGATGATCGGCCGTGCGATCCAGTCGGCCATGTCCGACGGCCGTTCGGCGTCGCGGTAACTGAGCGTGTATTCCGCCGCGACCGTGAGCACTTCGCGGCGAGTGGCGGCGACGAGCTCCCAGAGCTTGAGGTCGCCGATCCGTGTGTCGAACGCCGTGCGCAGCAGGCGATTGTTGTCGACGAGCGTCTCGATCGAGTCGGCGGGCGCCGCCGCCGATGCGTGGACGGGCGGATCGATCAGCCGTTCCCCCGATCGCTCGGGTGCCAGGCGGGTGCGTCGGAATGGAGGCATGAAGCAGTCGGCCGCGGTCAGCTCGCCGCGCTCGCCGCGGCGGCCACTGCCGACTCCGCACGATCGAGCACGCGGCGGTAGTAGGCCAGACGCGTCGCCGCATCGTCCAGTGCGCCCCCGAAACTCCGCGCCAGATCGAGGTACACCAGCGGCACGGGCAGTTCGACCACCGTGAGCCCCGCCGCGGCGGCCTGCACCCACAGCTCGAGCGGCATCGCGTAGCCTGGTTCGGTCGGCGCGAGCCGCTCGAGTGCCCGGCGTGAATAGGCCTTGAATCCGCAGAAGGCGTCAGTGAGTGCGAAGTCCAGGCGGGCGTTGATCTCGGCCGTGATCTCGGCGTTGATCCGCCGGCGCGTGGCCGGCGGCTCGCTATCGCCCGTGAAAGCGGCGAGGTAGCGGCTGCCGCTGACGATGTCGGCACGGTGGGCCGCGAGCGCCGTCATGAACTCGGGGATGAGCCGCGGCTGGTGCTGGCCGTCGCAGTCGATCGTCACGAGGCCGTCCCAGCCGCCGTCGCGGGCCGCCGCGAATGCCGTCGCCAGGGCAGCGCCATAGCCCCGGTTGGCCGCGTGCCGCGCCACCCGCACGTCGTCTCGTCGCGCGAGGATGGCGGCCGTGCCGTCGGTCGAGCCATCGTCCACCACGAGCACGTCGGTGGCGAACCGCAGCACCTCGTCGAGCACGCCCGACACGTGGGCGGCCTCGTTGAAGACCGGAAGGGCCGTGAGAAACTTTGCCACTGGAAGCCGCCTGAACTGCTGGAATGGGACCGCAGCCGAACCCTGCAAGTTTAGCGCCGAAATGCTGTCGATCAAATCGCCTGCCAGATGAGCGGGTCGGTATCGGCCACGCTCGGCTGGGAGTGGAGGCCCGGAAGCACCTCGGCCAGGCGGCGGCCGAGCACGTCCATCGAAAATCGCTCGCTGGCATGATGGCCGACGGCGACCACGGCCAGCCCCGCGGCGGCTGCCGCGAGGGCATCGTGGAGCTTGACCTCGCCGGTGAGGAGGGTGGCGCAGCCTGCGCGGGCGACCTCGGCGATGAGATCGCCTCCCGACCCGCATACGATCCCCACGCGGCCCGCCGGTCGGTCGGCAGGGCCAGACACCTGGACGGCCGCCGCGCCGAGGGCCGTTCCCGCCGCGTGGGCGAGGTCGCCGACCGTCATGCCGGCGCGTGCGGCCCCGGCCCGGCCAGTTCCCGCCAGGGGATAGACGTCGTCGGGAATGATCGGCGCGACGTGCTCGAGATGGACGAGCGCCGCGAGCTGGTCGTTGATGCCGCCCGCAGCCGAATCCCAGGCCGTGTGGCCACTCCAGACGGCGATCCCCGCACCCACGAGTTCGAGGAGCACGCGGCCGGGCGCCGTGTCGGCGGTGACTCGTGCCACGGGCCGGAACGGCAGCGGATGATGCGTGACGACGAGGTCGATCCGCTCGCGAACCGCTTCCTCGGCGACGGCCGGCGTGAGCGTGAGGCAGGTCAGCACACGTGCGATCGAGGGGCGACGCGATCCCACGAGGAGGCCGACCACATCCCAGTCGGCGGCCAGCCGCAGCGGGGCGAGGCTTTCGAGTTCGGTAGTCACCCGATCGATCGGATACATCCCAGGCAGAATACAATCCGCCGTGCCCCTCCGCGACCTTTCCGGCGCCTCCCCATGGAAACATCCCGCTTCTCCGTCGCGTCGCTGTCCTTGGCGCGCGATCTCAAGGCCGCCTTTCGCAAGGTGCGGGGGCTCGGGCTTCGGGGCGTGGAGCTCGACCTCCGCACGGGCGCGACGCCGGAGCAGTTGTCGCAGACGGGCATCCGCCAGATCCGCAAATGGCTCGCCGACGAAGGGCTGGTGGTGGCGGCGGCCGCGTTTCCCACGCGCGGCGGCTACGCCGATGCCGAGCGACTCGAGCCGCGGATCGCGGCCACGAAGGCCGCGCTCGAAGCCGCCCACGCGCTCGGCTCGCCCGTGCTCCTCAATCACATCGGCGACATTCCCCCGCCCACGGCCGCCGACGCGCCTGCCGACCCGCGCTGGCAGCTGCTCGTCGATGTGGTCACCGATCTTGGCGCCTGGGGCGAGCGAGTGGGATGCACGCTCGCGGCGGAGGCGGGACGATCGAGTCCCGAGGACCTCGAGCGAGTGATCGATGCCGTGCCGACGGGCTCGCTGCTGTGCCACGTCGTGACTGGCTCGCTCGTGGTGCACGGCCATGATCCGGTGGCCGCCGTGGAGCTGCTCTCGGGCCACATCGGCCATGTGCATGCCACCGACGCGATTCGCGGCGCGTTCAAGGGACGCGGCCGGGCGGTGATTCTCGGCAGCGGCGAAGTCGACCTGCCGAACGTGCTGGCGGCGCTCGACGAGCGGTTCTACCGCGGCTGGATCGGCCTGGAACCCGTCGACGGCTTTCAGGCCGAAGCGGAGCTCGCCGACGCGATCGCGAGCCTGCAAGTGCTATGACGGAACGCAGGCCATCGCAGCCTGCATTCAGAGCCGGCGGTTGTGCGATGGCGCCGGCTCGGGGCTGCCCCGTACCGTCTCGCCGGACGTTCGCTGCGCCCATCCTGGGCTTCACTCACTCGGATTTGCCTGCGCTGCGCCATCCATGGCTGCGCTGGTCAAATACGCCGTCTCAACGGCAGGGGCAGCCCCTCGCCTCCCGTAGCGACAGAACTCAAGCCTGTCGCGGCAATGTGGTACTGGTTCCCGCTGCGTCGCGGGGGTAGGCTTTCATCATGCGGTGCGACACGTCTTTTCGCCGGGCGACCATTTGGCTGGCCACGATCGGTTATGCGCTGGTCGTGTCGGGCCTGCCGCTGCCGCTCGGGGGCGGGCAGCCTGCGAGCCCCACGTCGGCCGCGGCTAAACGGCTGGCGGGCAAGGATCGATCGCAGCCGTTCCCCTGCATGGATAAGCCCTGCGGCTGCGCGACGGCCGAGCAGTGCTTTTCAAGTTGCTGCTGCAACACGCCCGCCGAGCTTCTGGCATGGGCCCGGGCTATGAAGGCCGATCCTGGCGTGGTTGCGGCGCTCGTGCGGCGCGCCACGACGTCGGCGCCCGCGGCCGAGCGGTGTTGTGCAGCTGCCCAGTCGGAGTGCTGCGCGGCCGCGGCGGAGTCGCCCATGGCGAATTCCGACGACCAGTGCTGCTCCGCGCAGGCGTCACCGATTGCCGCCGGCGACGAGCCGTGCGACACCCCGACGCGTGGTGTGTCGCTGCGTGCGATGCGGGCCTGCAAGGGGCTTGCTGCCGAATGGCTCTCGATCGGCGTGGCGCTGCCGCCTGTCGCGCCCGCCGGCGTCTCGTGTGTGGCAGATACTCCCAGCCGCATCGCATGCTTCGATGTCTCGATATCGGGGAGCCGCGTCGCGCCCGACGCGCCGCCGCCCCGCCGGGCGTGAGTTGGTGACTGTGCCAACCCGTCGAGCCCGCGGCCGAGAACCATCCTGACGCAGCAACGTGCGCGTCTTCCTCGGATCCGGGCCGGTCCCGCGTCCATCGAGGAGACATCATGCGCCCCGTCCGCCAGTCGGGTGGCTTCACACTCGTGGAGCTACTTGTCGTGATCGCCATCATCGGCGTGCTCGTCGGTATGCTTCTGCCGGCTGTGCAGTCGGCACGGGAGTCCGCCCGCCGCATGAGCTGTGGCAGCAAGTTGCGGCAGTTCGGCCTCTCGCTTTTGAACTACGAGTCGGCCAATCGGCTGTTTCCGCCAACCGACATTCGGACTGGCTCGACCGCCGGCTGGTCGCTCCATGCCCGGTTGCTTCCGTATGTGGAGGAGGCCACGATCGCCGATCGGCTCGACTTTAAGAAGACCCCGTTTACGGGTCCGTTCACCGGCCAGACGCCCGCCGCGGATTTCGTGACGATCTTCGCCACGCCGATCCCGGTGCTGCTGTGTCCGAGCGACCCGGCACCGACCGTGCAGAAGTCCAATGGCTACTCGTACGGCGGCAACAACTACATGGTGAGCATCGGCAGCGCGACCGCCGACGGTAGTGGGAAGGCATATTGGGACTTCAGCAAGCCGACCGACGGCATCGTCTATGAAAACTCGAAGGTCAAGGTGTCGCAGGTGACCGACGGCCTCTCCAAGACCGTGATTGCCAGCGAGGCGGTGCGGAGCATCGGTGGCGACACGACTTTCCCGGTCGGATCTCCTCCGTCCTTTCCCTATCAGTACACGCTCAACGGATCGACCTACTTCAACGCCGGGCCGCCGCTTACGTTGAAGACCAACACGTCGACACCGACCACGGCCGACATCGATGCCAAGGTGACGAACTGGGCGACCGATTCCGCAGTGACCGGGTGGCGTGGCGCCTCGAGCGCCGCGATGCGCGGCCGGGGGCTGGCCTGGGCGGCCACCACCCAGGGCAACACGCTCACTAACGGGTTCCTTCCGCCAAACAGCCGAATCCCGGACTATGTCGCCCATTGGTCGGGCTTCTTCGGCCCGAAGAGTTTTCATCCGGGAGGCGCCAACGTGCTTTTTGGTGACGGCCGTGTCGTCGTGCTGTCGGAGAACACCGATACCACGCTCCATCGGGGCCTGCACAGCATCAACGGTGGAGAGGCGGTGTCCAATGACTGAGCGACAACTCCTGCAGGTTGTGCTCGTTTGGTGCCTGACGTTCAGCCCGTGCGCTGTGGTCGCCCACGACACATGGCTCGAAGCGGTGCCGCGGCTCGTGCAGCCGGACGACGTCGTGCACGTCGGTCTGTTTCTCGGCAATCACGGCAACGACCACCGCGACTTCAAGATCGCCGGCAAGGTCGGCTCGCTCGACGACGTGCAGATCGAGGTGGTCGGTCCCGATGGCCGGACCACCGACCTCGGGCCCGATATGGTCGATCTCGGCTACGCCCCGAAGGAGGGCTTCTGGTCGGGGCGATTCGTGCCCGCCAACGAGGGGCTGCACTGCGTCGGCCACTTCCGGCAGGGAATCCGCCACGGGTCGATGGGATTCAAGGGGGGCAAGACCTACTTTCTTGCCTCGGAGTCGCTCGACAAGCCGGCCAAGCCCGAGGGGTCGCTCCCCGGCCCCGTCGGCCATCCGTTGGAGTTGGTGCTCGAGACGCATCCAGTGCTGGGCTGCGGGCCGGGGCAGCCGATCGCCCTCCAGGTGTTCTTCAAGGGGAAGCCCCTGGCCGATCAGGTCGTGTCGTTCATTCCGCGCGGCACGACGCTCGCGGCAGGATTCGATCCCGAGTTTGAACGCAAGACCGACGCCGAGGGGCGGTGCACGTACGCACCGAAGGAGGGCAACGTCGTGCTCGTCGTCACCCACCTCGTGAAGCCCGAGGAGAAGGGAGAGGGCTTCGAGAAAACGTCGTATGCCGCCACGCTCGTGATCGACGTGCCCGAGCGCTGCCCGTGCTGCGAGTGAGCACGGTGCCTGGCGTCTGGATCACGCGCGCGGCGCGCCCGAGGCAGTGGCCATCCCCGCGGCGAGCGCGATGGCTGCCGTCTCGACCCGGAGGATATGCGGCGCGAGTGACACGCGGCGGCAGCCCGCGGCCTCCGCGGCGGTGAGTTCCTCGGCGGTGAAGCCGCCCTCGGGGCCCACGAGCGCGAGGACGGCGCCCGCGTGGCCTGCGAGCAGCGGGCCGAGGGCTTCACCCGCGGGATCGGCCACCAGCGCGAGTGCGCCGGGATCGCGAGCGGCGAGCACGGCAGCGAGCGTGGCCGGCGGGGCGATCTCCAGGAGCATGGTGCGGCCGCACTGCTTGCAGGCTTCGATGGTGGCGCGAACGAGCCGCTCGATCGCCGCCGGCGTGGCCTCCGCCACGCCGCGGGTCGTGACCAGCGGCACGAGCCGGGCGCAGCCAAGCTCGGTGAGTTTCTCGACCAGCCACTTCTGGCGGTCGCCCTTGGGGAGCGCCACGGCGAGCGTGAGCGGGAGCGGCGGAGCGGCCGCGGCGAGCGGCGGCCCGACGTCGAGCCCCACCCGATCCCGGCCGATCGACGTCACTCGGGCGGGCCACTCAGAGCCCCGGCCGTCGAACACGGCAACGGCATCGCCGATCGCCGCACGGAGGACGCGGGCCAGGTGTCGCGCCTCGTCGCCGACGAGCTCGGCACGGCCGTCGACGGGAGGCGTGGCGAGGAAGAAGCGTTCGCTCATGGGGGATGCAAACCGGCGTTTTCACCGGCTCTTCTCGTCCTGACCCGGCTCGCACGAGCCGCTAGACTCCGCGGCATGGTACGGGATTTCTGGCAATTGGATGCCGCGCCCTTCGACGGATCGCTCGAGCCGGCCTCCTTCTACACCGGCGCGGCCCAAGAAGAGGCGCTCGCGCGGCTCGAATGGCTCGTCGATGAGCGGCAACGGTTTGCACTCGTGGTGGGAGCCGAGGGCCATGGCAAGAGCCACTTGGCCGCGATGGCCGTGCGCCGCCTCGCTGGGCTGGGTGCCGAGACGGCGATCCTGTCGCTCGGCGGCCTGTCCCCGGGCGACTGGCTCGAGATGCTGCTCGCACGCCTGCCGCTCGATGCCGCCAGCCGTGTCGAACCGCTCCGCTCCTGGCAGAAGCTCGAAAACCGGCTCCGTGAAAATACGCTCATGGAGCGGACGACGGCGCTCGTCTTCGACGACATCGATCGGGCGCCGGCCGATTCGATTGACGGCATCATGCGATTGATCGGTGCCCCCGAGGCAAGGTTTGCCCGCGTGGCCGTCGTGGCCACGGCCACACCGACGGGGGCCGCCGCCCTTCCGAGCGGTCTGCGTGAGCGGGCCGCCGTGCGGGTGGGGCTCGAGCCATGGGACAGCCGTGACGTCACCGGCTTTCTCGTCGGGGCCCTGGCGCGCGTCGGCGGCCGGGACGACCTCTTCACGCCGGAGGCTGCGGAAACACTCGCGCGGTTCACGGGAGGCGTGCCCCGTGTGGTGGCGCGGCTCGCGCATCTCGCGCTTGCAGCCGCTGCCGGCGACCGCCTCGGCCGGGTCGATGCGGCCACGGTCGAACGTGCCTGGCGCGAGCTCGTGCCGGATGCAGCAACGCCATCCCGAACTCACCTGGCGGACGACGATTCCGCTGAGCCCGTCGCGAATCCACGGGTGCGGGTCGTGCGCCGGCTGTTTGGATAGACAGCCGCCCGGTGCCGCGACAGGCTGCAGCCCGGCTTACTTCGTAATCGCCTCGATCGCTGTCGTGGCAGCCGTAGTCACGGCTGCGTCGGCGTGCTTCGTGAGCCGCTTCAAGGCCGGCAGGGCGGCCTTCGCCGACGATCCCATCGCGGCCAGCTCTTTGGCCGCGGTGATTCGGCTCTCGACCGAGCCCTTCTCGAGGTCGGCGATGTAGCCCTCGACGAGCAGGTTGCCCATGGTCTTCGGACCCTTGGGGCCCTTCGCCCGCTTGCCGGCCGGGCCACGGGCTTTCTTGGCCGAGGCCTTCGTGCCGGAGCAGCCGGCGACGAGCGCGAGGCCGACGATGAGACACGTGCGACGCTGCATGGCACCTTGACGGCTGGAGAACTTCGGAGGACCGCACGGATCGTAGCAGGAACTGAGTGCCCCCGAAATCATCCGGAGTCTGCGAAGGCAGTTTCGGATCGGCGGCACGATCACGTAGACTCGAGGCCCGAGGGAGCGACACTCGTTTGGCACTTGCGCGCGACAAGACACCGGCACCACGGATCGTGGCTGTTTCACCTGACGATGGCTCGGCCATCGACCTCAGGAATCCTGCGCTTGCCGCCGCGCTCGCCTGGGCCGTGCCCGGGCTCGGGCATCTCTATCAGGGCCGCGTGTTCAAGGGACGGCTGTTCATGGGAGCGATCCTGGGCACGTTTCTCGCCGGGATGTGGCTCGGCGGAGGAAAGGTCGTGTATGCCTCGTGGAAGCCGGGCGACACGCGCTGGGCGTTCGTCTGTCAGGCTGGTGCAGGCATCGTCACGCTGCCGGCGGTCGTGCAGGCGCTGCAACTGCACGGCGTCGCGAAACAGCCGCTCTTGGGCAGCATGTTCATGGCGCCGCCGCTCGTCGCCGGGCAATACGTATCGCGCGGCTATGCCGACCGGCTCGCGTCCGCCGATCCGGACATCGACGCCGAAGACTTTTTCGACCGGCCGCCTCTGAGGCAGTTTCGCGGCGAGCAGGTGTCGCACTGGCAGCGCCGGCTCGGCCGCTGGTTCGACATCGGCACGCTCTACACGATGCTCGCTGGCATGCTCAACATCCTCGTGATCTACGACGCCTGGGCCGGCCCACTGGGCACGCCCACCGACGCCGACCGCAAGTCCCGCACCACCCCGAAAACCTGACCTGTTTCCGCCCGCCGCCCGGCAAGGAGGCCACTGACATGATTCCATTCCTCGCGACGATCCCGATCCTCCCCATCCTGCTCGCCACGCTCGTCGACCGCGTGCCTGGCATTTTCTTCGGCCTGCCGTTGGTGGCGCTTGCGAGCCTCGTGTTCGCCGCCACGCACCACGAAGATCCCGCCGAGATCCGCTTCGCCACGGTCCACTGGGCCGTGTGGCTCGGCGGCATCCTCGGCCTCGTCATCGCGGCCGTGCTGCTCCTTGGCTGGTTCGCCTAGCCGGTCGCCGCGGCGAGGCGGCGGAGCTGGCCGCAGGCGGCGTCGATGCGGGCACCCTTCCGCCGCCGCACGTGCACGTTGACGCCGGCCTCGCGCAGGATGTCGAGAAACCGCTCGCGATCGGCCTGTGTCGGCTCCGCGAACGGCAGCCCGGCCACGCTGTTGTAGGGGATCACGTTCACGAGGGCGGCGCGGCCGCCCAGCAGGCTGACGAGGCTGTGGGCATGCTCGGGCTGGTCGTTGAGCGTGCCGAGGAGCACGTATTCGAACGTCAGCCGCCGGCCCGAGGCCTCCCAGTAGCGGTCCGCCGCGGCCATCACTTCGACGAGGCCGATCGCCTTGTTCACGGGCACGAGCCGCGTGCGCAAGTCGTCGTCGGCCGCATGCAGCGAGACGGCGAGGTTGTAGACCGGGTGTTCCAGCGCGAGCCGGTCGATCGCCGGGGGCAGGCCGACCGTCGAGATCGTGATCCGGCGCTGCGAGATGCCGAGGCCGTCGGGGTCTTGCGCCGTGGCGAGCGCGGGCAGCAGGCGGTCGAGGTTCGCCAGTGGCTCGCCCATGCCCATCACGACGATGTGGCTCAGCCGCTCGTCGGCGGGCAGGAGCGCCTGCAGCCGCAGGAGCTGCTCGATGATCTCGCCCGTTGTGAGATTCCGCACCACGCCGTCGATGCCGCTCGCACAAAACACGCAGCCCATCGCGCAGCCCACCTGCGAACTGATGCACACGGTGCGCCGCGCCCCGGCACCCTCACCGCCCGGCCCCTGCTCGCGCAGGAGGACGCACTCGATCCGCTGGCCGTCGTGGAGTTCGAGCAGCAGCTTCTCGGTGCCGTCGTCGGCCCGGGTGTGCTTGGCGATCGACGTCGTCCAGATCCGAAACTCGGCCTCGAGCGCCGCGCGAAGCCCCTTCGACAGGTCGGTCATGGCGGCGAACGACTCGGCCCGCGCGGCCGTGAGCCAGCGGCGGATCGCCTTGGCCCGCCAGGCCGGCTGCCCCTGAGCGGCGAGCCACTCCGGAAGCGTGTCGAAGGCGTCGAGGAGGTGCGGCATCGGGCGGGGGGGGAGAGGTCTGGCGTCGGGGCGGGGGCGACGGTACGTTCGTAGAAGCAATACTCATCATACCCCGGCATCCGAGGCCAGCGTCCCTCACCGAATTCACGCCATGAGCCAGAAGCACCTCGAAGAACGCACCCAGTGGGTGTACGACGAACGGACGTTTCCCGTCTGGAACCGCTCGTTCGAGAAGGCCGACCGCACCGAGATGATCCGCGACGACCTGTGGGCCGGCCGCAGCATCTCGATCATGCTCGCCGTGCTCGTGGCGATCGGTCTCGCGCTCTCCCTGGGCACCGTCGCCTTCGTCGCCAACTGGCGGTAAGCGCCTGTGATCTCGCTCCAGGCACGGGCGAAGCTGAACCTCTCGCTCGCCGTGCTGGCGAAGCGGCCCGACGGCTTCCACGAGATCGAGTCGTTGATGGTGCCCGTCACCCTCCACGACACGCTCATGATTCGCACGACCGACGAGCCTGGCGTGCGGCTGACGGTGCGGTTTGGTGGCCGGCTCCTCGAGCCGGCGGCGGCGGTCCTCAGGCGCGACGTGCCCACGGACGACTCGAACCTCGTGGTCCGCGCCGTGCGGCTGCTCGCCGCCGAGGCTGGGGAGACCCGGGGCCTCGAGGTCGATCTCGTGAAGGAGATTCCGTCTGGGGCGGGGCTGGGCGGCGGTTCGAGCGACGCCGCAGCCGCGCTCGTGGGCGCAGCCGAGGCTTGGGGCGTCGACTTGCCGCGGAGCCGGCTGGCCACCCTGGCGGCGCAGCTCGGCAGTGACGTGCCATTTTTCTTGGAGGGCGGCCCGGCGATCGCATCCGGCCGCGGTGAGCGGCTCGTGGCCGTCGGAGGAATGCCTGCGCTGCATGCCGTGATCGCCTGCCCAGAGGCGGGGCTTTCGACCGCGGCTGTCTATGCCCGCTGCACGCCCGATGTCGGACAGCGCGGTGCGGCCGAGCGCCTGGCCGCGGCGTTCATGGCCGGTGATCTCGGCACCGCATTCGCCGCGATGCACAATACGCTCGAGCCCCCAGCCCGCGCACTCGCTGTCGATGTCGGGCGGCTCCTCGACGCGATGACGGCGGCAGGGGCGGTGCGGCCGATGCTCACCGGCAGCGGCAGCGCCTGCTTCGCGCTGGCCCGCTCCGAGCCGGAGGCCCGGGCGACCGCGGCGCGGCTCGAGGCCATGGGCTGGCCCGGGGTTTTCGCGGTGCAGATCGTCTCCGCCGCGGCCGGCTGAATCTGCTAGACTCCTGCCGATTAGGCGGCCGCGCACCGGGGAGGTGGGTGGCTTGGGGATGGCGGGGGGGTAGGCACATGGAGATTACGGAGGTTCGCATCAAGCTCGTGGAGCACGCGGCCGAACGGCTCCTCGCCTTCTGCTCGATCACGATCGACGGCGCATTCGTGGTGCGGGATCTCAAGATCATCGGGGGCCCGAGCGGTCCATTTGTGGCGATGCCGAGCCGCAAACTCTCGATGCATTGCCACGCTTGCGGGTTCAAGAATCCCCTTCGGGCCGGCTTCTGCAACCAGTGCGGCAAGAAGCAGGCCGACCAGCCGCCGCCCCGCGACGACGATGGCCGCCTGCGGCTCTACGCCGACATCGCCCACCCGATCAACGCCTCGTGCCGCGAGCTGATCCAAACCCGTGTCGTGCGCGAATACGAGGCGGAGCTCGTAAGAGCCAAGCAGCCCGGCTACATGTCGCGGTACGACGCGATCGGCGACGAGGAACGCCGGTAGGGGCGCTCGAGCCTCTCCTACTTCCGCACGAGGGCGTGGAAGGCCGTGGTGAGCTGCTGCGTGACCGGGCCGGGCGTGCCTGCGCCGATCATGCGGCCGTCGATGTCCACGACGGGGATCACTTCCGCGGCGGTGCCCGTCAAGAAGCACTCGTCGGCCGTGTAGAGGTCGTGCCGCGTGAGCGTGGCTTCGCGGCAGTCGATGCCCGCCTCACGGGCCAGATCCATGACGGCGTTGCGCGTGATGCCTTCGAGGATCCCGGCGTCGGGGGGAGGCGTGAGCAACACGCCCGACCGCACGACGAACACGTTGTCGCCGGTGCACTCGGCCACCTCGCCCTTGTGGTTGAGCATCAGGGCCTCGACGCAGCCGGCCCGCAGGCCCTCGAGCTTCGCCATGATGTTGTTCAAGTAGTTGAGCGACTTGATCCGGGGCGAGAGCGCCGCCGACTGTACCCGCTGGGTGGCAGCAGTCACGATTTTCAGGCCTTGCTCGTAGAACTCGCGGGGATAGAGGCTGATCGTGTCGGCGATCACGATCACCTGCGGGTTCGTCGTCCGGTTGGGGTCCAGACCGAGGGAGCCCGCGCCGCGGGTGACCACGAGGCGGACGTAGCCGTCGGAGAGCTTGTTGGCGGCGAGCGTGTCGTTCACCGCTTTGGCCACGGCGGCCTTCGAGAGGGGGATCTCGAGGCAGATCGCGCGGGCGCTCGCCCACAGGCGGTCGAGGTGGGCGTCGAGCCGGAACACGGTTCCGGAGTAGCTGCGCAGGCCTTCGAACACGCCATCGCCGTAGAGCAGACCGTGGTCGAACACGCTTACGCGAGCCTGGTCCTCGGGCACGAGGCGGTCGTTTATGAAGATGATGCGGGCCATGGGCTCGTCCGGTGGGCGGTCAGACGGATGCGACGCGGCCGGCGGCCAGCCGCACGATCCGGTCGGCCCGCCGCGCGATCGCCGTATCGTGCGTGACCAGCACTATAGAAAGGCCGTCGCGCCGGTTCAACTCGCAGAGCGTGTCGAGGATCCCGCCGCCGCTCTCCTCGTCGAGATTGCCCGTGGGCTCGTCGGCCAAGAGCACCCGCGGCTCGGCGACGAGCGCCCGCGCGATCGCCACCCGCTGCATTTCGCCGCCCGAGAGCTGCCGCGGCTTGTGATGGAGCCGCTCTCCCAGGCCGAAGCGGTCGAGCAGGCCACGGGCCCGGGCCCGGGCTGCGGCCCCCTCCCGGAACCAGGCGGCGAGGGAGTGCCGCACGTACAGCGGGGCAAGCACGTTTTCGAGGGCGTCGAGTTCTGGGAGCAGGTGGTAGGCCTGGAAGACCATGCCGATGGCGGTGTTGCGGAGCCGGTCGCGGCGGGCGGCAGGCAGGTTGTCGATCCGTTCCCCGCCGAGCCAGACCTCGCCCGCATCGGGCACGTCGAGCAGGCCCATCAGGTGCAAGAGCGTGCTCTTGCCTGAGCCGCTCTGGCCGATCACCGACACGAACCCGCCCGGCTCGAGGGTGAAATCGACCCCGCGCAGCACGTCGAGCCGGCCGCCGCCCGAGCGATAGCTCTTGCGCACGCCGCGGGCTTCGAGCAGGCTCGGCTGGCTCGGCTGGCTCGGCAGATCAGTCATGCCGCAGCGCCTCCACCGGATGCAGCCGGGCTGCGCGGAGGGCCGGCAGCACGCTCGCGGCCACGGCGATCGCCACGGCGCCGGCGATGATCCAGAGCACCGTGGCCGGATGCACGATCGTGGGGATCTTGAAGAAGTAGTAGATCGACGGATCGAACACCCGCTCACCGGTGAACCACTCGACCGCCGCCCGGATGCGGTTGATGTTCCAGGTGATCGCGAGGCCCAGGGCGAGGCCGGCGCCAGCGCCCACCGCCCCGAGGAACAGGCCGTAGCCGAGGAAGATGCCCGCGACCCCCGTCGAGCTCGCCCCGAGCGACTTGAGAATGCCGATGTCGCGGGTTTTCTCCACGACGATCATGAAGAAGATCGCCAGGATCCCGAAGCCGGCCACGGCGATGATCATGAACAGCAGGATGTTGAGCACCGCCATCTCCATGTCGACGGCCGAGAGGAGCGGGCCCTGCTTGTCGCGCCACGTCGAGATCGCGTAGAGCTCGGCGGGAAACGCCTTCCGCAGCCGGTCGCGGACGATGTCGAGGTCGGCACCGTCTTTCAGCTTCACCTGGATCGAGTTGATGCTCGGAATCCCGGTCTGAGGATCGATCATGCCGCGCATCCGCTGGAGCGCGGCGATCGGCACGAACACGAAATTCGAGTCGTATTCACTCATCTTGCTCTCGTAGAAGTCGACGATCGTGAACGTGTCGCTCACGGCCTTGGGCGGCGTGCCGGCCGTGGGAAACGTGATCTTCACGTCGTCGCCGGGCAGCACGAGAAACCGGTCGACGCCAGTCGAGTCGCGAAAGCTCGCCAGGCCGATCCCCGGCACGATGCCGGTGAACTGCTCCTTCGCGGGATCCATCGTGCGGCCCTCGTCGGGGCGGACGGTCTTGAAGGGATCCTTGCGAGCCGCGTCGGCAGCCGGCGCGTCGGCCGGCGCGGTCGCCGCGAGCACCGCATCCACCTGCTGGTCGACCGGCCGAACGGGCCCGCCGGCGGCCCGCTCCTGTGCTTCCTGCCGCTCGCGCCACAGCCGCTCGCGCTCCACCCGCATCCGGCGATGCGGCCAGCCGGCTCCTTCGAGCGCCGGCCGCGTGGGCCCGGGTGTCTCCGCCTGGCTGTCGACCGTGTCGTAGCCGCCGTCGCGCAGCGCGAACGACAGCTGCCGGCGGTTCTCCGGATGCTGGAGATAGCGGCTGAAATCGCTCGCCGCGGCATGCGACGACTCGTCGATGCCGATGAACATCACCTGCCTGGTCACCCACTGGCCGCGCACCTGGAAGGAGAGCATCGCCGGCACGGCCACCGTCGGCGTCATGCCGGCGATCGAGTCACCCGCTGCCCGGCGGATCTCCGCCATATGCCAGGCAGGGTCCTGAAACCCGGACAGCGAATGACTCTCGAAGACGATATCGGAAAGAATTCCATGGATCCGCGTCTGCATCTCGTGGGAGAAGCCCGCCATCACGGCGTTGACGACGATCATCGTGGCCACGCCGAGCGTCACGCTGATCACGCTCGCGAGCGCGATCCAGCGCGTCCGCAGATACCGCCAGCAAAGCAGGAGCTTGTACATAAGTAGGACAGGCTTCAGCCTGTCAGGGCGATCGGGCGGATGCTGGGTGACAGGCTAAAGCCTGTCCTACGGCGTGTGGGGGCGGTGGATGGGGAACAGGATCACGTCGCGGATGCTCGGGGCGGCGGTGAGGAACATCACGAGCCGATCGATGCCGATGCCCAGGCCCCCAGCCGGCGGCATGCCGTGCCGGAGGGCACGGATGAAGTCGGTGTCCATGCGGGCCATCGACTCCTCGGTATCGAGGCCGGCGAGCTGCGTGCGAAACAGCTCCTCCTGGAGGTCGGGGTCGTTGAGCTCGGTGTAGGCGTTGGCGAGTTCCATGCCGGCCACGTAGAGCTCGAACCGTTCGGCCACGTGGGGCGCGTCGGCCTTGCGCTTCGTGAGCGGGCAGACGGCGGCCGGATAGTCGATCACGAACACGGGTCCCGAGAGCGTTTTCTCCACCGTGGCCTCGAAGAGCTCGCTCTTGACGACGTCGGGGTGGCGGCCGGCCGTCTCCAGGCCATGCTGCGTGGCCGCGGCGGCGACGCTGGCCGGATCGGTGGGATCGCAGCCGGTCACCTCGCGGAGGAGATCGTCGTATTTCGCGCGGCGGAAGGGCGGCGTGAGATCGACCGTGTGCCCGAGGAACTCGAAGCGGGTGGGCGTGCCGGCCGCGGCAGCCGCCGCGACGAGGATCGCTTCGGTGAGATCCATCATCGAGCCATAGTCGCCGTAGGCCTCGTAGGCCTCGAGCATCGTGAACTCGGGGTTGTGCCGCGGGCTCACGCCCTCGTTGCGGTATACGCGGCCCAGCTCGAACACCCGCTCCATCCCGCCCACGAGCAGCCGCTTCAAGTGCAGCTCGAGCGCGATCCGCAGCACGAGCGGCATGTCGAGCGCATTGTGGTGCGTGTGGAACGGGCGGGCCGCGGCGCCCCCCGCGCTCTCCTGGAGCGTCGGCCCCTCGACCTCGAGATAGCCGCGGGCGGCGAGCACGCGCCGCACCGCCTCCACGATCCGGCTGCGGGCCACGAAGCGATCGCGCACGCCCTCGCCGTGAATGAGGTCGAGGTACCGCATCCGCTGTTTGAGATCCAGATCGACGAGGCCGTGGAATTTGTCGGGGGGCGTTTCCAGCGACTTCGTGAGGAACGTGAGGCCGGTGGCGAACACGGTCATTTCGCCGGTCTTCGACCAGCCGAGGCGGCCGTCCACACCGACGATGTCGCCGAGGTCGAGGCAGTCGACGAGCTTCCAGGTCTCGGGGCCGACCTGCTTCTTGCCGAGCATGAGCTGGATCCGGCCGGTGCGGTCGGCGAGCTCGATGAACACGAGGCTGCCGGCGCTCCGCAGGAGCATGATCCGCCCCGCCACCCGCACCGTCGGCCCGTCGTCGGCCGCCTTGTCGAGCGGCTCGCCGCGGGCCCGCACGTCGGCGATCGCCAGCGCGTTGTCGAATCGCCTGCCCCACGGATCGATGCCGAGACTCCGGAGCTTGTCGAGTTTGTCGCGCCGGGCCTTTTCGAGCGCGGCGCCCGAGCCCTTGGGTGGGGAAGGCGGTGCGGACGGTGTCGCCGGAAGATGGGGAGGGTTGGACATGGCGGCTGCGAAGGCGGGTACGATGGTTGGAAGCCAGGATTGTCGGTTGTTTCACGGTTTTGGAGAAGGCCGGCCGATGTCGCCCCCTCGAGCCCCCGAGCTTTTCTGCATCGAACTCCGCACGACGCGGTGGGCGGAACTCGTGGAGTGGTATCGCCGAGCGCTCGATCTCGCGGTGCTCATGCGCGTGGTCGACGACGGCTACGCACTCCTGGCGGCCGGGGGCACGAAACTCGCGATCCTGGCCCGCGAGAACCCGGGCCCGGCGAGCGACCGGGTGAGCCTCGGCTTCGAGGTTGCCCATCTCGACGCCGTCTACGAGCGGCTCCTGGCCGCCGGCACCGACGTCACGCCGCCCCGGCCGCACCCCGAGGGGTTTCGCGAACTCGTGGTGCACGATCCCGACGGCAATACGCTGCGCGTCTTCAGTTGGCCGCAGCAGGCGTGAGCGTCACGCGGCACGGCAGCGCGTTGCCGTGCCTATGGCTGCGCCGTCTCCGGCTTTTCCATGCGCACGAGATCCCAGGTCTGCGACATCGTGCCAGCTTTCATTGCGACGGTGCTCGGGGGTTCGAGCAGCGCGTCGAGCGTGGTCTCGAACGTGGCTCCGGTGCCCACCTTCCACGCAGCCTTGCGCGTCTCACGGTCGATCGTGCCCGTGATCGGCTGGACGGCGTCGGACACGGCGTCGTACGAGTTGCCCTTGAGCTCTCCCTTCCGGCTCACGGCGAGCTGCTGATAGATGTGGGCCTGCTCGGTGCCCTGCGGCGCGACTGCGAACACGCCCAGTGGCAGCCATTCGAGGTCGGCGGGTGGGGCTGAGGCCGCGGCAGTTGCAGAAGCACTTGCCGACGCAGTCGTGCCCGTGGCGGTCGTGGTGGTGGTGGCCGTCGCGCTTGATGTGGCGGTCGATGTGGCGACGGAATAGCCAAGCCACGTACCGAGGCCTGCCGCTCCGGCGACGACCCACCAGTCGGTAGCAGGATGCGTGTACCGCCAGGCGTTGGGGTGTTCCGCATACCACGCGCCGGTGAAGGGCTGCGTGCGGCCGGCGAGGGCGGCCTGCATCGAGTCGACGCGGGCCTGCGACGCCGCCGGCCGGGCGGCGGCCGGCTTCGCACCGATGAAGTCTTCGACGCCGCGCGGCCCCGCCGCCCCGGCAGGCCGCCCGGGCTGTGACTGCTGCATCGGTCGGCCATTCGACGGCGTTGATCGCGGTGCCGGGGATGGGCCAGCCCGGCCACCGCCACCCCGTGGACCACCACCTCCGCCCGGCCGCGCGGAGGCGTCGGCGAGGGGTGCGAACAGGCTGGCGACGGCGATGCATACCGTCAGGATGGAGCGGTGAACACGATGAGCAGTGGCGAACATGGCGCTTCCCAGGCAGGGGTTGGACGGAGCGACGATCCGAACCTGCGATGGTTATACCGCATCCATGGAGGCGCGGGCCGCCTGCATCGCCGCCGCGCCGGTGGCCGTGAGGTCGCCGTGCTCGGCGACCACGGCGTAGCCATCCTCGAAGTTTCGTGCATCGGCCGCCCGGGCCGCCTCGGCCTGGGTTCGTCCGGCCGCGTCGAGAACGCCGCTTGCGATCAGCCGTGACATCGCCCAGTGCATCCGGGCCGACACGTACGTCGCGTGGTAGATGCCGTCCATGGGCCGCGGATCGACCCGGAGCGGCGAGCGGTATCGCGGCTCGTCGTCGTTGTTCACGAGTGGTTCGTCGGCTGCGAAGCCGAAGAGCAGCATGTGGGCGCTCTCGTGGGCGAGCACTTCCACGAGCGCCACCTCATTCGGATGGAAGGCGACGTTGAGAAACAGTCCGCCCCAGAGCATGTAGCTCGACCCGCCGTCGAACTGCATCTTCGCCTGTGGATCACTGCCGACGAGGATGATCTGCGTGGTCAGGGCGTCGAACTCGGCGGCGAGGTCGGGCACCGCCCGAGCCATGAGCCCGCGGGCCGCCGCGAGGCGGGCGGTGAAGTCGGCGACGGCTGCCGGCTCGGGATCGCGAACACCGCATCCAAGCGTGGTTTCAAGACCGAGTTCGGCGACCAGCAGCGCTCGATGGGCCGCGAGTGCCTCGTCGCCGAGGGCGATGATCTCCGGCGTGCTCTCGAGCGGCCGCTCCGCTCCGAACCGCTGCAGCCGGTCGCTCGCAGCAGGCAGATCTTCATCCGCGATCGCCTCGATGGCCTCCTTGTAGAGGCCGAAGACGGCGGGGGCATAGCGGTGGCCGGCGCGGAGTCCGGCAGCCACACGCAGGACGGGCGCGAAGTCGACATCGAGGACCTCGGCGCCACGCTCGTGGATGTGCTCGATGCTCTCGGCCAAGAGCGATCGCATGCGCCTGTCGAGTGCTCGGGCGCGCACGCCATCGGGCGGAAAACTGGAGGGGTCGGTCGTCACCGAGCAGGTCAGCGTGATGGCCTAGCGCTTGAAGCCGGCCTTGAAGCCGATCTTTTTGCCTACTTTGCGACCGATCTTGGCACCGATCTTGGCGCCGACCTTGCCGCCGATCTTGGCGCCAAGCTTGGCTGCGAGCGTCGCTTCGCCAGAGCCCTCAGCTCGGAGGATCCGGATCCCGTACAGCTTGGAGGCGTCGAGCACGATCTTCTTGGGGGCTGGCATGGCACAGGTTCCAGGGAAAAAGGGGCGAAAGCCGGTCAGCGATCGCCGCGAATTGTAAAGGCCCGCAGGGCGGCGAGCAAACCCGCTTGGCGCCGGCCATCCACGGGTCTCTCCGGGGCCCGCCAGTGGCCGATTTCGCCGGGGCATGCCACCAGGGCCGTCATGCGGTCGACCGGCATGCCCGTTTCCAGCCATTCGTCGGTCTGAACCACGACGATGAGTCCGGTCGTGTCCCGATCCATGAGGAGGGCGAGGCAGCGATCGAAGAGGCCGTCGGCCGCCATGGGCCGCTCCGTGCCGCCGGCGTCGAGCGTCACGGCATGCGACGTGAGCACGTGCCCCGGCGGCGCCGTGGCCAGCCGGCGTCGTGCCACGTCGAGCGCGGCCGGCCCGCCCACGAACACCTCGACCGGAATCCGCCCATCCCCCTCGATCAGACCTGCGACCAGTGCTCGATTGGCGTCGCGAGCGCGGTCCGTTTCACCGAGCAGCGGCGAGAAGTTGACCTCGTTGATGATCGCGCCGGTTTCGTGCCACGGCCGCGTGATATCGGTGGAGATCATGTCGACGCCGGCCACGTCGAGCCGAAACAGCCGGGCCGCTCGACACGCGGCGGCGGCGTTGTCGGGATGCACGCGGTCGGTGAAGTCTTCGACCACGCCTCCTTCGGCGGTCGACTGGATGTCGCGGAGCGGCGCGAACGTGCCGGCCGGCGGCACGCTCTCGAACGTGAGTCCGACCGCTGCGAGCGCGGCTCGGCTGCGCTCGTCGGTCGGAAACGGCTTGAGCCGCTTCCACGGCGGTTTTTCCAGTTCGAGCCGACTCACCTCGGCGACGAGCTCGGTGACCGTGTGCACGCCATCTCCCCAGACGCCCTTCGGCAGCCGCTTGGACACGAACTGGAGCCGGCCGCGGATCACCTGCAGGCGATGGCAGACGCCGGGGACGTGTCGCTCGACGAGAATGCGGTCTGAGAGCCGTCTGGCCGCGTCGTATGCGGCCAGGAGTCCGTCGTGCGTCGTGATGCCCGCCACCACGCCCTCGCCACGGTCGCGGTCGACGGGTTTCACGACGACCGGCCAACCCAGGGCGTGTGCGGCGGCGACCGCCGCATCGGGGGAGTGGGCGAGCACGTGTTCGGCGGCGGGCAGGCCGGCCTGCCGGAGCACGGAGGCCGTTGCATGCTTGTCGTGCGACACGAGCATGCCTAAGGCCGCATCCGTGTCGATGGCCGAGCGACTGGTCCAGCGGGCGCGGCAGCCCCAGCCGAGTTGGTACATGTGGTTGTCGATGTGCCTGACGGGAATCCCGCGGTCGAAGGCGGCCCGCAGCACGCCCAGCGTCGTCACGTTGACGACCGCGCGCTGGTCGAAACGCGGAAACAACGACTCGTCGACCCAGGTGCAAAGCTGCCGTGCACGATCGAGGTCGGCAGGTGCCGCGAGCAGCTGCAGGAGTGTGTCGCGAGCGTGTGCGAAGGCCTGCTGGGTGATCTGCTCCGGGATTCCGTCGAGCAGCGGTACGAGCGACCGCACCCGCGTGCCCGGGGGCTCAGGGGTGGCGGCGATGATTCGGCCCACCTCGAAGACGGGCAGCCCGAGGCCCTCGACCAAGGCCGCTGCCAGCCAGAGGATCCGGCCTGCCAGCGCGAGCGCCGGCTGGGACGGGTCGTTCGGCAGTCGGTCGGCCGGATACGGCAGCGTGGGGCAGAACGCGGCCATGACCGTCTGGTCGAGCGCGTCGAGCGCTGCACGGTCGCACGGGATGTCCACCGGCGGAAGCACGAGCGCGAGCGAGCGACATGGCGATCGCAGGCCGGGGTGGTAGCCGTGGCACCGGTGAAGGCGACGACTCGCGGGGGATACAGCTGAAGGGTCCATGGCACGCGGTGCTTTCTTGGCAGTGTATGCCAAGAAGATCGCGGCGCGGTCAGGCCGCAGCCTTTCCCTGCCTGGCATGGTGCGGCGTCGACTCGAGCAGGATGCAGCCCTCGAGCACTTCGGGCCTGCCCGGGCTGCCGACGGCGGCGCTCGGGCAGGCGACGAGACCCGTGAGCCGGTCCCATGTCTCACGAAGCGCATGCGGGATCGAGCAGGCGCTCACGTTGCCGGTGCGGCGCGTGAGTCCGTTGATCACCTCGCCACCGACGCCGTGCTCCTCGAGCTTCATGCCGGTGAACCGCACGATTCCTGCGCCTGCCTGATGGGGGACGACGAAGTTCACCTCGCTGCCCGACCGCCTGCCGGCCGCGAGCGCCTTGCCGACGGCCGCCGCCATCGCGCGGGGCGCGATCTCCGCGATCGCCATGCCGTCGAGGGAGTAGACGAGCCGGTCGGCGGCGAAGACCGTGCCGCCGTCCGGCGCCGGGATGCCGACGCGTGGCGCCACGTGGAAATCGAATGCGGGCCGCTCGGCCGGCTGCTTCTCCGCAGCGGCGTAGAGGATCTCGAAGTGCACGGGATGCCGCTGGCTCGCCGTCGGGGCCACGAGCGTGGCGGAGGCCATGTCACCGAACAGGCCGCCTGTCTGCCGGCAGCCGAAGTCGGTGATGCGGCTGATGCGCGTGGCCACGACGACGAGCAGAAACTCATCGCGGCGCAGGGCGAGCCGGGGTGCGAGACGCTGGCAGACGAGCGCCAGCGCCCGGCTGTAGCCGCAGCAAAACCAGTTGATCCCCACGCTGCGGCAGCGGTGCATGCCGAGCGCCCGCGTCACGAGGCGGGCGGCGGCGCTCGGCCGCTCGCGGGCGACCGTGGCGGGATCGAGATGCCTGCGGCCGACCGAGGGCGGAATCGACGCCGGCGACACGAACACGAGCCCCCGGCAGTCGGCGAGGTTGCAGCCCGTCTCGCGCTGGAGCCGGCGGACCGCCCGCAGGCCCATCGTGGCCTCGTCTTCGAGCGAGATGCCGCGGGCCTCGATGCCCGTGTGATGGGCGAATTTGCGGGGCATCGTGTCGCCGAACCAGTCGTTCGCGAGGGCCCAGGGCGGCTGGTGGATCGCGATCGCGGAGATGCCAAGCGGCGTGCGAGTGACCATGGCGGCCTCGAATAGAGGGCGGCTGCGAACGGGCCCCGGCCGCAATCGTCCGGCGGGGCGGGGATGATGCCGTGCGGCCGCAGGCGAAGCCAGACCGAAAACCTCGGCCGTTCGCCCACTTCGGCTCACGTCCGAAACAGCTTTTTCCGGGCCGCCTGCGAGATCACCACGACGGCTGGATGCTCGAGCCGCTTCTTCACGGAGATCGCGGAGAACCTAGCGCAGCGGCAGGGTCGAGATCCTGCCGTCACCGCCCACGACGAGCTCGTTCGTGAGGCTCGATTTCGAGCGGATCGTGGCGAGGTCGTCGTCGGTCACCCAGGAGGCGAACGCCGCGTTCACGAGACTCTCCTTCGAGTCGAGCGCGTCGTTCGTGATGTCCCAGAACATCATGCCACCGAGGCCGATGTCTTCGGCCCACTGTGACCGCTGGGCGATCGAGGTGGGCGTCTCGAACGAACTGTAGAGCCCCTTCGACGCGTTGTGCACATAGGTCGCCTGGGCCGTATCGTCCCAGTAGAGCTTCCAGCCGGCAGCCGGATCCTGCACCTGCCGCAGCAGATCCTTGTAGTCGTAGACACCGGCCTCAAAGGTGCCCGGGGCGGCCCCCGAAGACTTCTCGAGATAGCCGCCGTCGCCGCCGTCGGCCACGCCGCTCCAGCCTCGGGTGTAGAGCGGCGCCCCGAGCACGATCTTCGCCGCCGGCACGCCGGCCTTGAGGTAGAGATCGACCGCCGTCTTCACGTCATACCCATTTTTGTCGCCCGTGAAGGCGGCCTGGTGGCCCGTCGTCGTCTCCCACGTGCCATGGAAGTCGTAGGCCATGAGGTTGAAGTGGTCGACGTACGGCGTGAGCCCCTGGAGGTTGAAGGTCGCGATCTTGTCGAATCCAGCCGGTGAGGCCACGGAGATGCCGTAGCGCCGGCCGAGCTGGGTGCCGAGCGCATCGAATTTCTCACGCACGAGCTTCAGGAGCGCCGCGTAGTTGGCCCCGTCGTTCGGGCTCACGGCGTTGCTGTCGAGGCCGCCGCCGCCCGGATACTCCCAGTCGAAGTCGACGCCGTCGAACATCCGGTAGGTCTTGAGGAAGTTCACGAGCGAGGTGGCGAAGGTCTCGCGGCCGGCCGCCGTGGAGCAGACGGTGCTGAAGTGGGTGGAGAGCGTCCAACCGCCCACCGCGATGCTCACCTTCATGTGCGGGTTTTTCTCCTTGAGCTGGGCGAGCTGATTGAAGTTGCCCCAGACAGTTTGCGTGGCCCGCGGGTCGCCCGGGGGGTAGTACCATTGATCAGCCTCGCCCGACACTGTCTCACCAGCCCCGAACCGCTTCTCGACCGCGGCGAAGCTGTCGTAGAGCGCCACCTCGCCGTTGCTCTTAAGGTTCAGGAACGAATAGATGAGGTGGTTGAGCTTGTCGGCCGGAACGTCGGCCACCTGGAAGTTGCGGCCGTAGATGCCCCATTCGGGGAAGTAGGCGGCGAGCACCTTGTCGAACGCCTTGATCGACTGCGGCGTGCCCGGGGTCGGAGTGGGCGAGGGGGTCGGCGTCGGGGTTGGCGTCGGTGCCGGGGTAGGCGTGGGAGTCGGACTGGGAGCAGGTGTGGGAGCAGGTGTGGGAGTCGGGGTCGGCGTGGGTGCAGGGGTGGGTGTCACCGTCCCGCCCGTCGTGATCGCGTTGCGTGTGCCGTAGTCGTTGAACACGCCGCTGAACGCCCCGGCCGGCGCGTTAAGCCCCGACGCCGTCGACGTCGCCTGGCCGATCGTGCCGGGGTTGTCGCGGGCGACGGACCACATCGAGAGCATGCCGAGCTTCTGCACGCGGGCGAAGTCTTCGAGCAGCTGCGCGTCGGCGACGGTGAACACCTCGGTGAGCACGTCATTGACGCCGATCATCGGCGTCACCCCGAGCTGGTTCCAGCCAAAGCCCTGCTTGTATTCGGCGAACAGCGTCGTCATCTGGGCGTGGGTCGCCCGGGCGGCAGCGATCGCGTAGGCGCCCATCGATTGGGCAGTGGGGCCGCTCGTCGGGGCTGCCGACGAGCCGTAGTCCATGGCCATCACGTTCACGCCGTCGAGCGCCACGCCGGCCTGGAGCGCCGCCCGCACGACATTCACGCCGTCGGCCGTTAGACCACTGGGCAACACGGGCAGCGTGTACCAGATCTCGACTCCCGCCCGCGATTGCTGGAGGAGCTTGAGGGCCTGGCTGTGGAGCATGATCGACTTTGTGTCGGCGACCGCCGCTCCCTCGATGTCGAAGTCGATGCGGTTGAGTGCATACGTATCGATGAGCGACGCATAGGCTGCCGCCAGATCGGCGGCGGTGCGGCCGCGGGCTGCATACCATTGGGCGAGGCTCGTGCCGGCGGCGCCGCCGAGCGAGATCATCACATCGCCACCGGCGGCCCGCAGGGCGGCGATCGACTGGTTGATGGCCTGGGCCTGCTCGTGGCTCGAATCAGGCGTGAGCGCCGAGAGGCCGGCCCAGCCGAGCTTGCCCTCGGGAGTCGCCTGCAGGAAGCCGAGCGTGAGCAGCGAGACACCGCGCGAGCGGGCGATCTCGACGAGATTCGGCACGGGGTAGAGCCCCATGTCGACGTACGGGGCAAAGTAGGCCTCCCCCCACTTTGCATCGCCGGCGTTCCCGGAATTGATGCCGCCCGGGGCGTAGACCGGCGTGGGCGTCGGCGTCGGTGTCGGGGTTGGCGTGGGAGTCGGGGTTGGCGTGGGAGTCGGCACGGGTGTAGGTGTTGGCGTGGGAACTGGCGTCGGGGTCGGCACCGGCGTTTGAGTGGTGCCGACCAGTTTCAGATTGCGGAGGACAGCGCTCGCACCGCCGGGACTCGCCGTCAAGCCGAACGTCGCCGACGCACCGGGCGCGAGCGTCGCGTTCCACGTGGCGTTGCGCACGGTGTAGGTGGCGCCCTGCCGCCCGGCGAGTGTGCCGTTCCACACGCTCGAGACCTGGCCGTCGAAGTCGAACGTCACGGTCCAGTTGGAGAGCGTCGTCGTGCCGGTGTTCTTGATGGTCACGTCGCCGTTGAACCCTGAACCCCAGTCGGTCGTGATCTTGAACTGCAACGTGGCCGTGGGCGACGGCGCGGGGGCGGGAACAGGCGTCGGCGTCGGCGTGGGTGTCGGCGTCGGCGTCGGCGTCACGGTCTTCGCCGCAGCGAGCACACCCCCGATGTATGCGGTGGCGGTCGGATCCTTGCACGTAAAGTTTGCCGCCGTCAGCCGCGCTAGCGGCACACCGGCCAGACGATACGACTGCTGCATCGCGGGGATCGCGAGCACGGCGCTCCCCGACTGCTCGGTGAGCCGCAGCTCACTGCCGGAGAACCAGTCGAGCGCGAGCTTGTCAGTCGCGGGATTGAAGTCACTGATTGTCTTGTTTTCATTCCAGGCCCACGTGACCGTGACCGTGCGTGGGGTCGCGATGGTCGACACGACCGCCGACTGGGTGACGAGGGTCGCGCTGGCCAGATCGCCCACGGTCGCCGTCATCATCGCGCGAGCTTCGAGCGCTTCGGGCGTGAACCGATTGGGGTCGCGTTGGAGCGTGCGATGCAGGCGGCGGGCGGCGCTGCGGCGGAGCTGGCGAGATTGTCCGAAATCGATCATCGAGCGGAAGAGATCGGCGGCCGTCATGGGTACACCTCACGTGATGCGAATGGTGCGGAGTCTTCGTGGACGATACTCCTCGGGTACGGTCGACGCCGCGTTTCGGTGCGGGCGTCCGAACGCGCCGTTGTCGAAATTCATGCAGCGTTCACGAGGCGTTCATCCTGCCTTCATGGCTGCCGCAGATGCCGCTCAGGCCAGTGCCGGCAGCCGCACCGTGAACGTCGCCCCGCCGCCGGGGGTGGGCGAGTGCGTGACGTCGCCGCCATGGCTGCGGGCGATGATTCGCGACAGGGCCAGGCCGATGCCGTGGCCACCCGCCGCCTTGCCCGAGTGAAACCGCTCGAAGAGGCCCGGCACGTCGGCCGGTGGCACACCCGGGCCGTGGTCGATGACCGCCACGCGGCAGGCGTCGCCGTCGCGGTCGATCGTGACGTCGATCCGGCCTGCCGTGGGGCTGTGCTCCAGCGCGTTCACGAGGAGGTTCATGAACACCTCCTCGAGCAACGCCGCATCACCCTTCACGACCGAGCCAGTGTCCGGTGGCGCCACCGTGATGCCACGCCGTGCGGCCGCGGGCGCCGTGCGGTCGATGGCCGCGGCGACGATCGGCTCCAGATCCACGGGCACCAGCCGCGCCTCGTCGATCGCCGCCGACCGCGAATAGGTGAGGAGCGTCTCGCAGAGCGCTTCGATGCGGTGGCCGAGATCATCGATCCGACGGAGCCTTGAGGCAGGATCGCCACCGTGCCCGGCAGCCTCCGTTTCAAGCAGGATGGCGTGCACGGGGTTGAGGAGCTGGTGGGCGACGTCGGCGTTGAATCGAGCCTGTGACTCGCGGATGGCGTCGAAGCGGTCGAGCATGGCGTTGAGTGCATGCGCGGCCTCCACGAATTCGGCATCCGTGCGGCGCACGTCGATCCGCTCGCTGAAATGCCCCGCGCGGATACGACGGGCGATGGCGGCGAGCCGTGCCGCGGGTGCGAGCACGCTGGACAGCAGCACCCATGCCGTGCCGAGCACGATCGGCACCCACACGGTGAACGTGAGCACCTGATGCCACGCGGCACGACGCGTGGCATCCACGAGGCCCGCGAGCGGCGTGCCTGCGATCACGAGCGTGTCGTGGGCGCCGGCGGTCGCGGCGAGACGGTGGGCGCCGTCGGGGGTTGTCCAGAGCGTGTCGACCAGACGGTTCCACGCGGCATCGAACGTGAAGCCGGCCGGAAGATCGAGGGCATCGACGAGTGTGCCGTCGCGCTTCCACACGCCGGCGAACCACGTGAACGGCGCGTCGACCGACGGTTCGAGCCGGGGCACGGCCCAGCCGAGCGCGCGGGGAACGATCCAGTCGGACTGGGCCGGCAGACTCGGGAGAAAGATGCCCTCGATCCGCAGGTGCGGATCGAGCAGCGTGTCGGGTGCGAATCGCTCCTGGGCCTTCACGGCGGCCAGCCGCGACCAGAGCTGCACGTCGAAATCCCGGGCGAGCGTGTCGACGGTCGTACGGTAGTGAGCCAGCCGAAATAGCGCCGCTCCGAGCACGAACAGCAGGCCGAACCACACGGCGAATCGGCGGCGGAGCGAGGGCGAGCGGTCAGCCATCGATGACGAACCCTTGGCCGCGGCGGGTGGTGATCAGATCGCGGCCTAGTTTCTTGCGCAGCCGGAGCACGAGCACGTCGACGATGTTCGTGATGAGCTCAGGAGGCGGCGGCGATTCGCCTGGGTGGATCACCGCCTCGAGCATCGCCCGCGTGACGATCTGGCCACGATGGCGGGCCAGGCAGTCGAGCACGGCGAACTCCTGGGCGGTGAGCGTGACCCGCGAGCCACCGCATGTCGCGGTGTGGCTCCCGAAATCGATGGTCACGCCGCCGATCGTCACGACCGCCTCCTGCGGCTCGCTCCGGCGCAAGACGGCCCGGATCCGGGCGAGCAACTCCCGTACGGTGAAGGGCTTCACGAGGTAGTCGTCGGCTCCGTGGTCGAGCATTGCGACACGATCATCTTCCTCGCGCTTCGCCGACGTGACGATCACGGGCACGGCGCTCGTGAGGCGGAGCTGATCGAGGACACGCTCACCCGCAAGGCCCGGAAGGCGCAGGTCGAGGACGACGAGGTCCACTCCCGCGCGCACGGCCTGCTCCAGACCAGTGACACCGTCGGCTGCTTCGAGCACGTCACAGCCCGCTTCGCGCAGCCCGGCCGCCACGGCCTGCCGGGCGGCATCCTCGTCGTCGATCACGAGCAGGCGGATACGGGTATCCATCGTGTTCTCTTTCCGGATGCGTCTCTTCCGAGCCACTCGCCAGGCGGCGATCGAAGTTCGGCGGATGAATCAGATACAATATCTCACATGTTCGAGCATCGAACCGAGCCTTTGTTGCCGACGCACCGGTTCTTCTGGCGCGTCATCGCTTTTGGGGGTCTGTCGGCGTTCGTCGTCGGCGTGGCCCTTGCCATCGGCGTGCTCGGGTACCACTACCTGGGCGGTTTGCCCTGGATCGACGCCCTGGTCAACGCATCGATGATCCTCGGGGGGATGGGCCCCGTCGATCCGATCACGAGCCACGCCGGCAAACTCTTCGCCTCAGGCTACGCGTTGTTTTCCGGCCTGCTGTTCATCGGGGCGGCGTCGCTCGTCCTGACGCCGTTCGTGCACCGGATCATGCACAAACTGCACCTGGAGGACGACTGACTTGCGAAACTAGGCCCGGTGTGATTCGAACACACGACCAAGGGATTATGAGTCCCCTGCTCTAACCACTGAGCTACGGGCCCGACACGGGAATTATCCGGCAGGCAAAGTCTATCCGCCGCCGGCCCTCATGCTCATTCGCCGGTCCGCTCACGCTCGTGCATCGGGATGTCGCGGTACTGGCCCTCGAAGATCGCCAGATCGACCTTGAACGGGCGGCTCGATACCGTCAGCTCCCCAGAAAACGGGTAGCCGAAAAGCGACACCAGGTAGAGGTTGAGCCCGATCACCAGGGCCGCCATCGCCGTCAGGAACCGCTGCAAGCTCACGCTCCGTGCGCGGAAGAGTCCCGCGAACAGCACGGTGACGGCTCCGCCGACGATGAGCACAAACCATTCGACCGCCGGGATGCCGAATTCCGCCGTGCCGACCCGCTCGCGGCGGCAGTCCCAGAGCCCACGGATCTGTTCGAGGAGCAATGGAAAGACCACCTTTTCGGATTCTGTCGCGGGCTCGAAGTCGTTGAGGCCCTTGGTGAGCTCGAACGCCGTCTTCCGCGCCGCCATGCTCACATGCCCCGTGGCCATGAGCGGCCACTCATCCTCGACGACCTGATGGGCGTAGTTCTTGCACGTCTGCTGAAGCCTGGTGCGCTGCGGGTCCGGGAGACGATCGGCGAGCAGAAAGATGTCGGCCAGTGCGTTCGACTCCTTCTGCACGACGTCGATCGCCTGCTCGAACCGGACGAGCGCGTCGACGACGACGAGCCCCAAGAGCACGGCATACAGCGTGCCTACCACGGAGAGCAGGTTGCCGGTGATGTCGTGGGCCTCCTGGAGAATCTCCTTCGAGAACAACCTCCTGACGATCGTCACCAGCACGATCGCAGCTGCGATGCCGCCGACGATGATGGCGACACCGGTCGAGATGCCGTGGAATTCCATCGGCCGAGGCTCCTCGTCAGGGCTTCGTAGCGCCGCTCACGAGCGCCGTCAGGCGGCCCGTGCACTTCGCGCCGGGCGGCACGTTGACTTTGAGAAACAGCACGCCATCGCGATCGACCGGTTTTTCATACTGGCTGCCCACGGTGAACGGCCGCGGCTGCTTGTCGGAAGACCGGTTCGTCGCGTCGGCGTCGGCCACCACGCCCATCACGGCGCCGAAGGGCACGTGCGGGATCAGATCCTCGGCGGGGTTGGCACTCGGTGCGCCGTCCGGGCCGGCCTCGATGCTCGTGACGAGCTTGTAGTCGCCCGAGACCTGGATCCGCAACGGCTGGCCTTTCTCGACCGTCCCGATCGGCTGCCATGACTTGCCGAGGTCGAGGTTCACTTCGAACTCGCTGGCATCGAGGATTCGATCGTTCAGATCGGTGAGCTTGGTCTTCACCATATCATTCTGCGGGTCGAGCTTCTGGAGTGCCTCGAGAAGCACCTTTGCCCGATCGTATTGACCGACGTCCTCGAACGACTTGATGAGCTGGTTCGTGTCGCGGAGAAACGTCTCCCGCACCTCTTCCATCTTGGCCTCGAGCCGCTTCAGCTCGGGCGGATTCGCCGGGCGTTGGCGGCCCTTCATGCCCGGCTGGCTGGCGGCTGCTGACGGCAGCCCCGCCATGCTCATGGTGAGCCATGCTACGGCAATGGCCGCGCGGTAAGCGAAACAACGCATCGGTCCCTCCTGCGTCCGGTGAATGACCACGCAAGACGGCAGTATGCCAACGTCCGCGGTGTGCCGCCAGCCGCTGGGAACGGGTTACGGTCGCGTGGTTAGCGCGACGCCGCTCGTGGCGAGGGATGCGAACGCGAGCGCCCGAGGCGGTGTGCCAGGCCGAGGTGCGGCCGGGCCGGGCGGAGGAGTCACGGGCTTCGGCGGCGTCGTCGGCTTCGGAGCGACTGCGACAGCGACATCCCGGAGGTCGACGCCCCGTGAAATCACCACCTGCCGGCTCGAGGTCGTCTCACCACCGGGTCGCGTCACCACGACTCGGTACGTGCCGAGGTCGAGCCCCTGGAATACGTACGTGCCGCGGGCATCCGTCGTGGTCGTCGCCACGGTGGCGCCGGCGGCATTCACGAGGGCGACCGACGCGCCGGCCAGCCCTGACTCGGCCGCCTGCCGCTGGCCATCGCGATTGAGATCCGCGAACACCGTGCCGCCGATCGACGCCTTGAAGAAGAACACGTCGGCCTGCAGGTTCGTGAGGCCCGTATTGCGGCGCACGATATCGGCCAGCGACGTGCCCTGCACCTCGCGGGCGACGGCTGCGGGGAGCACGTTCTGGAACCAGTAGCGGTCGCCGTCGCGGAGCCGCGTGAACTGGTCGACGAGGATCCGGGTGAAGGTCTCGCCGAGGCTCGAGCCCGGCAGGTGCCTTTCGGCGAGGCCGGCCACCCAGAGGTCGAGTTTTGCGACGCTGCCGTAGGTCGAGGCGAGCGACGCCTGCGCGGCCGGGTCGGATGTGATCTCTGCGAAGCTCGTCACCTGCGGCAGACCGTATGCCGCGCGGACGGTATTGTAATCGGCCAGGCCGTGGTCGCGACCGCGCTGAATGTTGAGCGCTACCAGGTCGAAGCCGCCCTGGCCGGGAGCCCCGAAAAGGAAGTCGCGCACGTCTTCGACCACCTTCGTGTCGATCTCCTGCGCGCGGTCGCTGGCCAGATACTTGAGGATCGGGTCGATCCCGGTCTGGGAGACGACGGGGGCGTTGAAGAACGCGTCGCGCAGCGCGAGCGGATCGCGGACCGGCGTGCCGTCGTTGCCGATGAACTCAATGTCGTCGCCGAGCATGCTGTGCCCGAGCCGGAAGGCAGCCGTGGAGAACTCCGTGGCGATGCCCGGATTGACGGTTGGCTTGTACCCGCCGTACGCCCGCAGGGCCGCGGCCGCCGGCGTGTTCGCGCCGAGGATCGCCGGAAGGAACTCTGTGTAGGTGATGTCCTGCAACTCGGCGATCACGATCCTGCGGGCGTACTGGTAGAGCTGCTCGTCGGTCCACGAGGGATTCTTCGCCGCCGCGGCCGCGGCGAGGCGGTTGTGCTCGCGGACGAAGAGCGTCTGGAGCGCGATCAGCTCGGGGTTTTCGTTGGCCCGCACGTCACCGGCGAGAAAGAGCTGGTCATCGGCCACGCGGTGGGCGTCGTTGGCATTGGCGAGGCCTGCGGTGTTGAAGGGAAGCAGGTTGCCCGCGCTCGTCTTCAGCTGGCCGCCGGAAAACGTCCGCAGGGCCGCAGCCCGCGTGGCATCGCTGCCGTAGACCTGCGAGCCGTCGATGAAGGCCGTGATCGAGTTCGTCTGCTGCCGTGGATTGCCGCCGCCTGTGAGCGGATCGTAGGCCGACCGCGACATTGGGATCGTCATCGTGCCGGTGCCCGAGGGATCGAACGACGGGTCGCCCGTCGGCACGGGGATCGAAAATGCCTCGCGCGGAGAGGCCGTGGCGGTGAGGCCCAGGTCGTGGTCGAGGAACTGCCCCCATGCGTAGACGAAGGCGGAGAAGTCGCGGTCGTTGGTGATCCCGCCGTCGGGGCTCTGGGCCAGTGCGTTGCTAACCGCGCGGGCATTGGGGCGAGCGGCCCCCGACGGCGCGGAGATGCCGTCGGCGTAGGCGGCGGGCGAGAGCCGCAGGAGATCGACGCCCGCGCTGCCCCACTCGGGATGAGCCAGATTGTTACCCGTGCCGTCGAGGGACTGCGGTGCAGGCAATGGAGCCGCGAGCGGCTGGGCCGCCATCATCGCGCGGGTTTCGAGCTGTTCGACGCCGGTCCGCAGGGACAGGCCGCGGGCGGGACGCTTCTTGGCGCTCATGGCGAACTCCTTACTTTGCTGCCCCAGGGCTTGAACGGGGCAGGGCGAGAGAAGTTGCGGGAAGGGCAAGACAGGCCTTGAGCCGACAGGCTCAAGCCCGTCCTACTTCGCGGGCTCGACCTGCTTGAGGAGCCGAAAGAGATCGCTGTCGGTCGTGAGGATCAGCGTGGAGTCGCGGCCGAGCGTCTCTTTGTAGGTGTCGAGCGTCTTCGTGAAGGTGTAGAAATCCGCCGCTGCGGGGCTCGCCGTGTAGGCCCGGGCGTAGATCTCCGAGGCCTTGGCGTCGGCCGTACCCGTGAGCTCCTGCACCTTGCGGTAGGCTTCCGACTCGATCCGGCGGAGGTCTTTTTCCTTGCGGCCCTGGATTTTTGCCGCCTCGCCGGCTCCTTCGGAGCGAAACCGCTCGGCGATCTGCAGCCGCTCCGACATCATGCGGTCGTAGATCTTCTCGATCACGCCGCTCTTGTAGTTGATCCGCTTCACGCGGACGTCGAGCAACTCGATGCCCCAGATGCCCACCTTCTGCATGGCGGCGGCGAGGATCTCCTTTTCGAGCGCCTCGCGACCGAACCGGATTGGAGGCAGCCCGCCCGCGCCGGCATCCACGAGGGCCGCGTCGCGCTCGGGCTTGCGATCCTTGTCGGACCGCACGAGTTCGATCAGGTCGTGGCGGGCCACGACGTTGCGGGTCTCGCTGCCGATGATGTCGTCGAGCCGCGAGAGGGCGCTGCGTTCGTCGCGCAAACTCTGGAAATACTTGAGGGGATCGGCGATCCGCCAGCGGGCGAACGTGTCAACGACGACGAACAGCTTGTCGCGGGTGGTCATCTCGCCGGGTGGCCCGTCCCATTCGAGGATCCGCTTCTCGAACCGGTTGGCCGTCTGGACGAACGGCAGCTTGAAGTGCAGGCCGGCCCCCGACCGCGACGTGGCGGTGTTGATCGGCTCACCGATCGGCCGGCCAAACTGCGTGACCACCACCTGCTCGGTCTGGTCGACGGTGTAGGCGCAGCCGAAGATGCCGATGGTCGCGAGCACGGCGAGGAATCCGCCCAGTGGCGAGACGACCCAGTCGGCCGTGCGGCGGAGGGCTACGAGCACAGGATGGTTGATCGGCAGCGGGCTCATGGCTGCGGCCTCCGCGTTGCAGGCTGCTGTGGCTGCGGCACACCGGCCGGCAGGTTCATGAGCGGCAGAAACTGCTTTGCGTCGGCGTCGAGGATCACCTTGCCGCCGAGCTGCGGGAGCACCTGGCCGATGGTCTCGAGGTACAGCCGCTGCCGCGTCACTTCGGGGGCCTTTTCATACTGTTCGAGGAGCGCTCGAAAGCGTGCCACGTCGCCCTCGGCCTCGTTGACCCGCTTCGTGGCGTAGCCCTCGGCCTCGCTGAGCTGCTTCTGCGCCTCGCCGCTGGCCCGGGGCACGACCTTGTTGTATTCGCCGTTGGCCTGGTTGATCATCTGCTCGCGCTCCTGCTGGGCGCGGTTGACCTCCTCGAACGCCTGCTGCACGGCCGTCGGCGGATGCACGTTCTTGAGCTGCACCTGCTGCACCCGCAGCCCCATGTGGAGTTCTTCAGCGAGGGCGGAAAGCTTGGCGATCGCCTCGTTCTCGATGCCCTGCCGGCCGATCGTGAGCACTTCGTCGACGGTGCGGTCGCCCACCACCTCGCGCATCACGCTCTCGGAGAGGTCGCGGAGCGTGGGGCCGGGCTCGCGGTGATTGAAGAGATACTGCTCGGGATCTGCGATCTCGTACTGCACGACCCACTCGACGTGGGCGGCATTCAAGTCGCCCGTCACCATGTCGCGTTCCCGCTCCTGCTCGTGCGAGACCTGGTCGGGGTTCGTCGTGTGCCCGGAGCCGAAGCCGAATTCCATCTTCAGCTGCCGCTTCACCGGCAGGATCGTGACGGTGTCGATCCCGAAGGGCAGCTTGAACCGCAACCCAGGCCCGGACGTGCCGATGAACCGGCCGAACCGCTGCACCACACCCACGCTCTCGGGGCCCACGGTGTAGACGCCGCGGGCGAGGCCGGCGACGAGCAAGAGCGCGAGTGCCGCCGTGAGGACCGCCGGGAGTGGCAGCCCGCCCCCGGCGGGGAGCCGGGGAAACTGCGACTGGTTCGGAAAGCGTGGAAAGTCAGCCATCTGTCTGGAATGACGATACCTTCGCGAAGAGGCGCGTGCCAGTTGACAGAAACCGTTCGCCGAGGTGACGGCAGCCGCCAATGAAAACCGGTGTTTTTTCCGATCCGCCCGTGCGACTATCGTGCCGGGCATGACGCACTCACCAGACATCGAACGCCAGATCGAGTTCGACTTCCTGCGGGCGACGGAGATCGCCGCGCTCAACACGCTGCAGTGGCTCGGCAAGGGGCAGAAGGAGCTCGCCGACGCGGCCGCGTGCGACGCGATCCGCGGGATGTTCGATCTCGTGGAGATGTGCGGCGAGATCGCGATCGGGGAGGGAATCAAGGACGAGGCCCCGGGGCTCTTCAAGGGGGAGAAGGTGGGCACGTGGCGGGCGGGCGCACCGCGGTTCGAGATCGCGCTCGATCCGATCGACGGTACGACGAACGTGGCCAAGGGCATGCCGAACTCGCTCTCCTGCATCGCCGCCGGCCTCGTGACCGACGGCATCCCCTGCCTGCTCGACGTCCCCGCCTTCTACATGCAGAAGCTCGCCTATCCGCTCGAGGTGCGGAAGGCGTGGGTCGCCGATCCGACGCTGCCGATCGACATCGACGCACCGGTGGGCGAGGTGATCGACGTCACGGCCAAGATCCTCGGCAAGGAGGTGCGCGACGTCGTGGTGTCGATCCTCGACCGGCCGCGGAACGAGCCCTTGATCGACGAAGTGCGGCGGAAGGGAGCGGCGTTGCGGCTCATCCAGGATGGCGACATCGCCGCGGCGCTCGCGCCGGCGATGCGCACGAGCTCCATCGATCTTTATGTGGGCATCGGCGGTGCGCCAGAGGCCGTGCTCTCGGCGGCCGCCCTCCGCTGCCTTGGCGGTGGGATGCGCGCGAAGATCTGGCCGCGCGACGAGGCGGAGCGAGAGCATCTCGAGGCGATCGGCTGGGGCGACCGGCTGGGCACGCAGTTCATGTCGCGAGATCTCGCCCGCGGTGATCACATCGTGTTTGCGGCCACCGGCATCAGCACCGGGCCGCTGCTCGATGGCGTCGAGGTGCGCGGCACGATCGCCACCACGCATTCACTGATCATGCGGGCCAAGAGTGGCACGGTGCGATTCGTGGAAGCCCACCACGACCTCGGTCGCAAGACGATCCACCTGCGAAGCACGCAGGCGGAGCGGCGCGTCTGACGAGGGCATCACGCCGGCAGCACCCGCGCACCGGCGGCGGCCCGGGTCGCGAACATCTGGGCCTCGATGCCGGTGGCCGCCTGGTAGTTCTCACGCAACGTGGCCATGACTGCCAGGGCCGCGCCTGCTGCCACGAGTACGATCGCGCAGCCGCCGAATCCGCCACCGGTCATCCGGCAGCCGAATACACCGGGCACTGCACCGGCGATCTCGCACAGCAGGTCGAGCTCATGGCAGGAGACTTCGTAGGCATCGCGGAGCGAGGAGTGGCTTTCGTCCATGAGTCGCCCGGCAGCGGGCCAGTCGGCACGCTCGAGTGCGGCGACGAACGCGCGGGTGCGCTCGTTTTCGGAGCGCACGTGCGTGGCCCGGCGCCGCTCGAGATCGGAGAGCGCGGCGTTCCCGGCCGACCAGATTGCGGGGGTCACGTCGCGGAGCGAGCCGCAGCCGAGTGCGGCCGCGGCCGACGCGCACTCGGCCCGCCGGCGGGCGTATTCGCCGTCGGCGAGGCTATGCCGCACGCCACTGTTGACCACGAGCAAGGCGACGTCGACACCGCCGAATGGCACCGCGCGGATCTCCCGGCTCAGGCAGTCGATGAGGAGCGCGTGGCCGGCACGGCCAAACGTGACCGCACACTGGTCCATGATCCCGCAGGGCACGCCGGCGAATTCGTGCTCGGCCCGCTGGCAGAGGAGTGCCTTGTCGAGAGGATCGAGGGCCCGGCCACAGAGCGTCTCGATGACAGTGGCCGTGGCCACCTCGATCGCGGCGCTGCTGCTCAAGCCGCCGCCGGCGGGCAGATCGGCGGTGATCACCGCGTCGAATCCCGGGATCTCCCAGCCCAGCCGTTGGTAGCCGGCGAGCACGCCCGCGGGATACCGCACCCAGTCGCTGCGGCCGGGCTCGAGCGCCGCCCGCAGGTCGAGAGGCGACGCGCCCGCTTCGCGCTCGGAGCGAAACACGGCCACGCTATCAGGACGGCGCGTGACGGCGATCGTGACACCCCGTTCGATTGCCATCGGCAAAACGAAGCCGTCGTTATAGTCGGTGTGCTCGCCGATCAGGTTCACGCGTCCGGGAGCGTGAACGACGAAGGCATCGACGGCCGTGTGGCTCGGCTGAATCATGGCGGCAGGGTGGAAGATTTCGCGCACGACGACGGATAGGCAACCGACGCTAGTCTAGTTCCTCGAGGTGGCTCATCGTCGCGGAGGCTGATACGCTCATGGCTCGGGTTGGTCGCGGTGATGCGAATCCAGTTCGTGCGATCTTAGGAGACGTTTTCATGCAGGCTTCGCGGAAGACAGTGTCCCGACGGCGCGCCCTTCAGGCTGGCTTGTCGGCCGGAGCGGCCATCGCGGTGCCCACCATCATTCCCTCCTCGGCCCTCGGCCTCGACGGGGCGGTGCCACCGAGCGAGCGGATCATCGTTGGCGGCATCGGCATCGGCCGCCGCGGTGAATACGACCTCGGCTGTTTCCTCGAGCAGTCGGACGTGACGTTCGCCGCCATCGCCGACGTGAAAGAGGGCCGCCGCCAGGCCGTCAAGAAGATTGCCGACACGAAGTACGGCACCGAGAACTGCACGATGCACCGCGACTTCCGCGAGGTGCTCGACCGCAAGGACATCGACGCGGTGCTGATCGCCACCGGTCCCAACTGGCACGGCCTGATGGCGATGCTCGCCGCCAAGGCGGGCAAGGACATCTACTGCGAGAAGCCCTGCACGAAGAATATCGCCGAGACGCTCATCCATCGCGACACGATGCGGCGCTGCGGCACCGTGTTTCAGGCGGGCACCCAGCGGCGAAACCTGCCGCACTTCGCCTTCGCCTGCGAACTCGCTCGCACCGGGCGGCTGGGGAAGATCAAGAAGGTGTACGCCCATCCGAACGGCCTGACGGCGAGCATGAGCGGCTGGCTTCCGGCAGAGTCCGAGCCCGATCCCAAGGTGGACGACTGGGACATGTACCTGGGCCCAGCAGCCTGGCGGCCGTTCAATGCCAACACGCTCAAGGATGGATTCAACTTCGAGAAGGGGGGCGGGCTCGTGGGTGGCGGCGTCCTCGAATGGGGTTCGCACTGTGTCGATCTCTGTCAGTGGGCCGTAAACGACTGTCTGCCGCCGGTGGAGTATCAGCCGCCCGCGAACGACCAGCTCGTGTGTCGGTATGCCGACGGTGCCGAGCTCATCTTCCGAGAGAAGGGCTGGATCCCGCTCGGCTCGTGCCCCGTGCGATTTGAGGGGGAGACGGGCTGGGTGGAGGCCGGCGACTCGGGGAAGCTCGTGCTCAGCTCGCCCGAGCTCCTGGCAGGACGAAAGATCGAGGAAATCGGTGGCTATCCGGCGACGTTCCACGTGCGCGACTTCCTCGACTGCGTGAAGACCCGCGGCAAGCCGAAGGGCAATGCCGATGCCGCCTGCAACGCCCACATCGCCTGCCATGCGGCGAACATCGCGATCGCCCTTGGCCGGACGGTGAAGTTCGACAACGCCACGAACATGTTCGTCGGCGATGACGAGGCCAACCGGCTGCGATCGGAAGCACTGCGGGAGCCGTGGCGAGCATGAACGGAGCCTTCTTGATGTCCCGGACTATGATGAACGGAAACGTTGCGATGCCCATGAAATTGTTGGTGGCCCTCGTTGTCGCCTTGGCCTGCTCGGCACTCGATGCCCACCGGGCGGGCGCCGCAGAAGCGTTGCCCGCCGAGGCGGAACTCATCGCCGTGCTCCGCTCCGATGCGAGCGAGGCCGACAAGGCGCTCGCCTGCAAGAAGCTCGCGATCAAGGGATCAGCCGGCGCGGTCGGTGAGCTCGCGAAACTGCTCGCGAACGAGCGGCTCGCATCGTGGGCACGGATTCCGCTCGAAGCGATTCCGGGCCCCGAGGCCGACGCCGCGTTGCGCACTGCCTCCGGCTCGCTCTCCGGGCGGCTCCTCGTGGGCGTGATCAATTCGATCGGCGTCCGCCGTGATGCCGCGGCCACAAGCCTGCTCGAAGGGCGGCTCGGCGACGCCGATGCCGATGTGGCGGCTGCGGCGGCTGCCGCGCTCGGCAAGATCGGCACGCCCGCTGCTGCGGCGATCCTCGCGAAGCGGGTGCCCGTCGCCGGTCCACGTCTCGACGATGTCGCCCAGGCGGCCATCGTGTGTGCCGAGCGTCTTCTTGCCGCCGGCGAGGCCGCCGGGGCGGCGAGGCTCTACGACGCCGTTCGCACGGCTGAGGTCTCGGAGCAGCGAAAGGCCGAGGCGACCCGCGGCCTGATTCTCGCCCGTGGCAAGGACGGCATCCCACTCCTCATCGAGACGCTCCGGTCGCCATCGCGGCGGATGGCGAACATCGGTCTGTTCACGGCGCGTGAACTCCTCGATGGCCCGTCCGCCGGCGACGTCGATGTGGCGCTCGTCGATGAGATCACGCGCCTGGCCGGCAGCGGTGGTGCCGCCCAGGCGTCGCTGCTTGTGAAGGTGCTGGCTGATCGCAATGCCGACGGCGGTGCGCCCGCGGGCCTTCAGGCGACAGTGCTCCGGTGGGCGGCGAGCGCTCCCCAGGCGGTGCGGCTCGCGGCGCTCGAGGCGATCGGCCGGATCGGTGACGCCTCGGCCGTCGATCCGCTCGTGTCGCTCGCAGTTGATCCGGCCGTGACGGATGCCGCGAGAATGGCGCTGGTGGCGTTGCCGGGCGAGGCCGTGAACCGGGTCGTGATCGGGCGGTTGTCGGGTGCCGATGCAAAGTTGCAGCCGCTTCTTGCCCAGGTGATCGGTGCGCGGCGGATTCCTGCGGTCGCGCAGTTGCAGCCGCTCGTGGCAAGCGCCGATTCCGTGGTGCGCGGCGCTGCGTTCGAAGCCCTGGGCAATGTCGTCGATCTCGCGAACCTCGGGCTGCTCGTCGACGCCGTCGTCAAGCCGCGCGATGCGGCCGAAGGCGAGGCGGCGCACAAGGCGCTCCTCACCGCGTGCGTGCGGATGCCCGATCGCGACGCCTGTGCCGAGAAGCTCGCGACGGCGGTGGCTGCCGCCTCGGGTGAGACCAAGACCAAGATCCTCGACATCGTGGGCGAGGTCGGTGGCACGAAGGCCCTGGCCACCGTGAAGGCCGCGGCGATGTCGGGCGATGAATCGCTCGCCGACGCCGCCACGCGGCTGCTTGGCAAGTGGATGACGGCCGATGCGGCGCCTGTGCTCTTGGATCTCGCTGCGGCGCCGATCGGCGAGAAGTATCAGACCCGGGCGATCCGCGGCTACATTCGCATCGCGAGGCAGTTCGCGCTCGCCGATGCGGAGCGGGCGGAGATGTGCACGAAGGCGCTGGCCGCAGCGAAGGATGCGGCGGATCGCAAGAGCGTGCTCGAAATTCTGCCGCGGTATCCGAGCCCGGCCATGCTCGCCGTGGCCGAGCAGGCGACGAAACTCCCCGGACTCGAGGCCGAGGCGAAGGCCGCCGCCGATGCGATCCGGGCCAAGCTCCCCAAGTAAGTCAGGCTTCAGCCTGTCGCCTTCGAGGCCCGTCATGAGGAACTCGATGTCTCGTCTTGCAGCGATCTTTGGCATGACACTGGTCGTCGCCGTGCCGGCCCTGGCCGACGTGACCTTCAAGAAGCAGACCCTCAGCGAACGCTTCGTCGCCGAGGGCTGCGATCTGGCCGACTTCGACAAGGACGGCCATGTCGACATTACGGCCGGCAACACGATCTGGCACGGCCCTGATTTTTCGCGACAGACGGAGTTCGCGCCGCCGGCCGACAACCCGAGCGGGCCCACGAAGACACCCTACGATCCCGCGAAGGGGTATTCAGACTACTTCCTGGCGTATGCGCACGATTTCAACGGCGACTCGTGGCCCGACATCCTCGTGTATGGCCTGCCGGGCGAAGCGGCCCACGTGTTCGTGAATCCCCGGGGCAAGGCTGGTCACTGGGAGAAGCATGCGATCTTCGACGTGGCCGACGGCGAGTCGCCCGATCTCGAGGATATGAACGGCGACGGACGGCCCGAACTTCTCGTGCACTCACGCGGCCAACTGGGGTTCGCCGAGATCGACTGGAAAGAGCCGCTCGCGCAGGCCCGGTTTCGCCCCGTCACGCCGAAGTCACCCGAGAACGACCAGAAGTATTTTCGCTATACGCACGGCTACGGTGCGGGCGACATGAACGGCGACGGCCGCCCCGACCTGCTGACGAAGGACGGCTGGTTCGAGCAGCCGGCCGATATCTCCAAGGACACGATCTGGCCGTTTCATCCGGGTCCGTTCGGGCTCGCCGACGCGCCCCGCGGCGGTGCCCACATGGAAGCGTACGACGTCAACGGTGACGGCCGCGCCGACGTGGTCACGAGCTACGACGGCCACGGCTACGGCCTCGGCTGGTTCGAGCAGAACGCCGACGGCACGTTTACCGAGCACCGGATCATGGGCTCAAAGCCCGAGGACAACCCCCAGGGGGTCGCGTTCAGCCAGCTGCACGCACTGCGGCTCGTCGACATGAATGGCGACGGCCTCGCCGACATCGTCACGGGCAAACGCCGCTGGGCGCACGGGATCAACGGCGACGTGGAGCCGAATGCGCCGCCCGTGCTCTATTGGTTTGAACTCGTGCGCGACGGGAAGGGCGGGGCCACCTTCGTGGCGCACCAGATCGACGACGACAGCGGCGTGGGCACGCAGGTGACCGTGGGACACCTCGACGCGGACGGCAAGCCCGACGTGATCGTCGCCAACAAGCGGGGCGTGTTCGCATTTTTTCAACAGTGACTCGCGTGCCCTGGTGGGGCACGACCGATGTACACTGACGCGTCTGTTCGACATCGTTCTTTTGATCTGGAGTGACCCATGCGGTTTGCTGCCCTCCTGCTCCTCTGCTGCACCGTCACGGCGACCGCCGCCGACCCCTGGCTCGTGATCGAGGGGGGCGAGGGGCCCGGAAAGGGCAGGCGTGTCGTGCTCGTGAGTGGCGACGAGGAATACCGCAGTGAGGAGGGGCTCACGCAACTGGCGAAGATCCTGTCAAAGCATCACGGTTTTACCTGCACCGTGCTCTACGCGATCGATCCCGAGACGGGCGAGATCAACCCCATGAACCAGAAAAACGTTCCGGGGCTCGAGGCGTTGCGAAAGGCGGACCTGATGGTGATCGCCACGCGGTTTCGCAACCTGCCTGACGAGCAGATGCAGGAGATCGATGCGTATCTCAAGGCCGGCAAGCCGGTGATCGGCCTGCGAACCGCGACGCACGCGTTCGCGTTGCCGCAGGAGTCGCGGTTTGCCCGCTACAGCTGGAACAACAAGACCGACACGTTCACCGAGGGCTTCGGCCGCCAGGTGCTCGGTGAGACATGGATCAATCACCACGGCCATCACGGCCACGAGAGCACCCGGGGCCTGATCGTGCCCGAGGCCAAGGACCACCCGATCGTCAGGGGCATCAAGGACGGCGACATCTGGGGCCCCACCGACGTGTACGGCGTGCGGCTGCCGCTGCCCGGCGACTCCAAGCCGCTCGTGCTCGGACAGGTGCTCGAGGGGATGACGGCCGACGCGCCCGTCGTCACAGGCGCCGACACCAACAAGAACGAGCCGATGATGCCGATCGCGTGGACGAAGACCTATGCCGTGGAGGGTGGGCCAACGGGCCGCGTGTTTACGACCACGATGGGCTCGTCCACCGACCTGGCGTCGGCCGGCCTGCGCCGGCTGCTTGTGAACGCGGCCTACTGGGCCGTCGGCATGGAGAGTGCGATTCCCGCAGCGGCCAATGTGGACCTCGTGGGCCCGTATGAGCCGACGCCGTTCAAGGCCGGCGGCCACAAGAAGGGCGTGAAGCCCGTCGATATGTAGGACAGGCTTCAGCCTGTCACGAATACCGACAGGCTGAAGCCTGTCCTACAGCTTTGCCGCAAGCCTTCTCGTTGCTGCGAACGCGAACATCCGCGGATGCAGGAGGTCCGCGAGCACCTCGAGCGAGTCGACGAGCCGCGGGCCGGGGCGGTTGAAGAGATGGTGGCCGTCCACCGCGTAGATGCGTCCGTCTCGCCAGGCCCGGAGCATCTTGAGCCGGTTGCGGATCGCAGGTGACTCGGCCTCCGCGACGACGCGCTCGAGCGCGAACCCGCACGGCACGAGGATCACGACATCGGGGTCGGCGGCGATCACGTCGTCCCAGGTGATCCAGTGGGAGTGTGCTCCCGCCGTGCCGAGCAAGTCATGGCCGCCGGCGAGCGCCACGAGCTCCGGCACCCAGTTGCCTGCCGCCATCGGCGGGTCGAGCCATTCGATGATGCTCACTGTAGGACAGGCTGCAGCCTGTCGTGCGTCGGCCTGCACACGGCGGGCCACGCTGGCAACGCGTGCCCGCAACCGGGCCACGACCTCACGCGCCTTTGCAAGCGTCCCCGTGACCGCCCCCACGGCGAGGATGTCGGCATAGACGTCGGCGAGCGTCGCCGGGGAAAGCTCGAGCACGCGGGCGGGAACGCCCATCTGCCGCACCGCCGAGTGCACGTCGGCCGTCGCGATCGCGCACACGGCGCAGGCTGCCTGCGTGAGAATGAGATCAGGCTCGAGGGCAGCGAGGCGGGCCGCGTGGAGCGTGTAGAGGGCGTTCGTCGTCGCTGGCCCGTCGGCCGCATCGGCGAGCGCCCTGCCGACGGTGTCGTGGATCTGCCGGCTCGTGCCCGCCGGATCAATCCGCGGGGCGGTGAGTGCGGGCAGTGTCGCCACGCTCGCCGGCTCGTCACACTCGTGCGACCGCCCCACGAGCCGGTCGGTAAGCCCGAGGGCGGCCACGATTTCGGTGGCGGCGGGAAGCAGCGAGACGATTCTGAGCGCGGGCCTGGAGTCGGAAGCGGCGGGTTCCATCATGATTCCGGTAGGATTGTGGGCCTGGAGGTTCTTCCCATGCTACAGCCGGCCCATGCTCACACACCCGCCGAACGGCTCACCGAGGCCGCGCGGCTGCACGACTACCGCTATGCCTCGAACCCGCTCGCCGACGGCACGCTCGGGGCGGTGCCAGGGGCCCGGTTTCCGGCGGAACTCCACGAGCGCGGGATCACCCGCACCGTGCCGCTCGACACGAGCATGGCCCTCGGCTGCCCGGGACCGGCCACGACGCCGGGCCTGTGTGCCAACTTCGTGCACGTGCGGCCTGGCGACGCCCATGTGACCGACGCCAACGCCACGAGCCAACTGTTCTTCGTGATGCGGGGGAGCGGCTGCTCACATGTCGGCGAAGGCGGTCTCGGCGACCACGAGATTCCGTGGCGGGCGGGCGATCTCTTCACGCTGCCAGCCCGGAGCCGCGCCGAGCACATCGCGGCCGACGACGCAGCGCTCTACTGGGTGCACGACGAGCCGCTCTTGCGCTATCTTGGCGTCGAGGCCACGCGGCGGCACTTTGCGCCCACGCTCTACACCCACGCGGCGATCATGGAGGCGCTCCAAGCGGTGATGCACGATCCGGCGAGTGCGAAGGCCAGCCGGGTGAGCGTGCTCCTTGGGCACCGTTCGTTTCCGCAGACCATGACGATCACGCACGTGCTGTGGGCGATGTTCGGCGTCCTCCCGGTGAACGCGGTGCAGGCGCCGCACCGGCACCAGTCGGTGGCGGTCGATCTCGTTGTCGATGCCAAGCCGGGCTGCTACACGATGGTCGGCCGCACGCTCGACAAGGACGGCATGATCCAGGACGGCGAGCGGTTCGACTGGAAGCCACATTCGGTGTTCGTGACCCCGCCGGGTCTTTGGCACTCGCATCACAACGAGTCGGGCCACCCCGCCCACATCCTCCCGATCCAGGATGCGGGGCTGCACACGCACCTCCGCACGCTCGACATCCGCTTCACCCGCCAGCTGACCGGCGGCGGGTGCGAAATGGTGGAGAATGCGGGCTAGGGCGGCGTTGAGGGCTGGTTTCGTCCGTACAGGGCTCGCGAACCACCCATTTTCTCCAGGATTCCTGACCGGAATTCGCGGCACGTCGATCACGATCCGCACGACCGGACGACGAAAGCATGGGAGAAGTTTTTTCCCTGGGAGGGTATTGAGACCATGAACACGTGGCGCGGTTTTTCCGGATGTGCCGGTTTGGTGTTTTTTGCCTTCGTGCCGGCTGTCGTGCTGGCGTCGAGCTTCGAGGACGGATTGCAGGTCAGTGATCGGTCGGAACTGTTCTCGCCCGTGGCTGAATCCGTCCTCGTGGACACAGGAAACGATTCGGTGTCGCTCGATGGCACGGTCGGACTGCCGCTCCAGCGTGAGTATCTCGCAGCGGATGAACAGTCGGTTGCGTGTGCTTCATGCCCAAGGTACGAGAGCGACGATTGCCCGCAGTGCATCGGCTGCATTGACGACGGCGGTCTGTCGGTCGCGTCGTGCACCGATACGGATTCGGCCCCATGCAGTTCGCGAGCAGGGTGGATCAATCGCATCCTCGGGCCGGCCGATCCACGCTGGGTGGTTCAGGTCGATGCGCTCATGCTCTGGCAGGGCAACATCGCGAGTCGGCCGATCCTACTCGACGGTGCCGGACTGACGGCGCTCGATGTGAATCAGGCGCAGACGGTGATGTCTGCTGGCCCACGCTACGGGGTCTTCTTCAACATCGATCAGTGCCGGGCGGTTGAAGGCAACTACTTCAATGTAGGCTCGTTCGCTGGTAGTGAACCGTTGCCCGCTGGGACATACACCCCGGTGAACATGCCGGCGTTGTTCGCGCCGCCGACAGCAGCATCGATCCTGCAGACAACCGGCCAGATTCAAAGTGCCGAACTCAACTGGCGCCGCCGCGCATGTGGAAGCCCGATCACCTGGCTGTCGGGCTTTCGCTGGGTGGAGTGGAACCAACGCTTGAGATTGGTCGATGCCGCTGCGCCGACGATGGCCTCGATCGATTCGCAGGTTGGAAACGACCTCTACGGTGGCCAGGTGGGTATGGACGTATCGCTCTGGGAAAAACAGGGCGGTCCGATCACGGTGAACGGCATCGGAAAAGCCGGGGCCTTCTATAACAATGCCTTTCAGCGGACGAGCGAGACCGTGCAGGGTGGCATCATGCGGGGGCCGGAAAGTGCCCAAGTGAACACGACCTCGTTCTTCGGTGAGGTTGGGGTGAACGGCAGTGTTCGGCTGACACGATGGCTCGCGTGGCGGGCGGGATATTCACTTTTCTGGCTGAGCGGCGTGGCGGTGCCGGCGAACCAGTTGTCCCTTGTGAGTCTGTCAGCGACGCCTGCTCCTGCCGCGATCAACACCGAAGGCAGCGTACTCCTGCACGGCGTCACAACCGGTCTCGAGGCGCGGTGGTAGGGGGCGAGGGCGCGCAGGCGGCGAGGGCTTCGCCGGTGTGGCTGCGGAGGAGGTCGCCGGGCGGTGTCTGTGCCGCCCGGCGGGCGTGGATCACGATGTCTTCGGGTGGGCCCTCGGCCACGATCCGCCCGCCGCCGTCGCCCGCCTCGGGGCCCATGTCGATCACCCAGTCGGCCGCTTCGATCACCTCGAGGTTGTGCTCCACCACGAGCACCGTGTTGCCCGCATCCACCAGCCGCTCGAGCACGTGGAGGAGCTTCTCGATGTCGGCAAAGTGCAGCCCCGTCGTCGGCTCGTCGAGGATGTAGAGCGTCTTGCCCGTGCCGGGCTTCGCGAGCTCGCGGGAGAGCTTCACCCGCTGTGCCTCGCCGCCCGAGAGCTGCGGCGCCGGCTGGCCGAGCGTGACATAGCCGAGCCCTACGTCGACGAGCGTGCCGAGAATCCGCGCGATCTGCGGCGCGGTTTCGAAGAACTGGTGCGCGTCGGCCACGCTCATCTCGAGTACGTCGGCGATGCTCTTGCCATGCCACTTCGCATGGAGCGTCTCGGACGAGTAGCGGCGGCCCTTGCAGGCCTCGCACTGCACCCACACGTCGGGCAGGAAGTGCATCTCCACGCGGCGTTGGCCGAGGCCCTCGCAGGCCTCGCAGCGGCCGCCATCGACGTTGAAGCTGAAGGTGCGCGGCGTGAACCCGCGGGTGCGCGACTCGGGCATCTTCGCGTAGAGCTGGCGGATGTGGTCGAACACGCCGGTGTAGGTGGCCGGCGTCGAGCCGGGCGTCGAGCCGATCGACTCCTGATCGACGAGGATCACCTTGTCGATCAGGTCGAGACCCTTGACGGCGTCGTGCTGCCCAGGCTGCTCGCGGGCCGCGTGGAGCCGGCGGGCCAGCGCCCGCCAGAGCACTTCGAGCACGAGCGACGTCTTCCCGGAGCCGCTCGGGCCCGTCACGGCCGTGAGCACGCCGAGCGGAAACCGGGCATCGAGTCCTTTCAGCGTGCGATGGCGGATGCCCCGGATCTCGAGCCACTGCCCGGGCACCCGGCGGCCCGTCTGCTGCTTCGTTTCGAGCACGGCGTCGCAGGCCCGCCGCTTCTTCAAATAGGGCCCCGTCACGCTGGCCCTCGTCGTTGCGAGCTTCGTGGGCGCGGCATGGGCCACGATCATTCCCCCCTCGCGGCCGCTGCCGGGGCCGAAGTCGAGGGCGTGGTCGGCCGCGTTCACCACGTCGCGGTCGTGCTCCACGACGACGAGCGTGTTGCCGAGGTCGCGGAGCTTGCCCATCGCCCGGATGAGGCGATGCGTGTCGCGCGGATGGAGGCCGATCGTCGGCTCGTCGAGCACGTAGAGCACGCCCGTGAGGCCGCTGCCCACCTGCGCCGCCAGGCGAATCCGCTGGAGCTCGCCCCCCGACAGGCTTCCGGCCGGCCGGGCCATGTCGAGGTAGTCGAGGCCGACATCGACGAGAAAGTTCACGCGTGACACGAGCTCGCGGAGCAGATCGCCCGCGATCTTCTTGTCGGCATCCGAGATCTCGATGGCGGCGAGCTCCTGCTGCAGCCGCCCGAGCGGCATCCGGCACCAGACGTCGAGCGAACGGCCCCAGAGCGTGACGGCGCTCGCTTCCTCGGCGAGCCGGCTGCCGCCGCAGTCGCTGCACGGCACCTCGCCCATCACGGCATCGACTTTCGAGCGCAGGCCGACCACGAGCCGGGCAGCCTCCTCGCAGGCGTTTTCCAGGCCCTGGAACTGGAACGCGAACCACGGGCCGCTCCCAGGCATGCCCTTGGGCCGCGGCACCTCGATCCAGCGGTCGCCCGTGCCCTCGAACAGCACCCGTTGCTGGAGGCCCGAGAGATCGGCGAGCGGCACGTCGGCCGGCAGGCCGGTGGCCGCACACAGGGCCTGGAGCATTGCGCGGCTGGTGACGCCGCAGTCCTTGCGGTCGAGGCTCGGCCACAGGTCGAGCGCGCCCTCAGCCAGCGACTTCGTCGCGTCGCGCACAAGCGCCGCATGATCGACGCCGGTGCGCGTGCCGAGCCCGTCGCACGCGGGGCACCAGCCGAGCGGACTGTTGAACGAGAACTGCCGTGGCTCGAGCGGCTTGAACCCCCGGCCGCATGAGCGGCAGGCGAGCCGGCGGCTCATCACCTCGACCGGCCAGTCGGGCTCCGGCAGCGGCTTGCCGTCTGGCCCGTCGGCAGCGCGGGCCACGAGCATCGTGCCCGCTCCGGCGTCGAAGGCCGCCTCCACGCTCTGGGCGAGCCGGCTGCGCTCGGCGGGGTTCGCTGTGACGCGGTCGATCACGATCTCGATCCGGCTTCTGCGCTTGCGGTCGAGCGATGGCTGCTCGTCGAGATGGATCGTCTGCCCGTCGATCCGCACGCGCACGTAGCCGGCCGCCCGCAGGCTTGCAAAAAAGCTCTCCGGAGTCTGCCCGACTCGGAGTTCGGCCGGCGCGAGCAAGAGCATGCGCGTGCCGGCGGGAGCGTCGAGTAGCCGCCCGACGGTTTCATCGACGCTCTGGGCTCCGACCTCGAGGCCGCAGTCAGGGCAGTGCATGGCGCCGAGCCGCGCGGCGAGCACGCGGAAGTAGTCATACATCTCCGTGAGCGTGCCGACCGTCGAGCGGGGCGTGCTGCCGCTCGACCGCTGCTCAATCGCCACAGCGGGCGACAGCCCCTCGATCCGCTCGAACACCGGCTTCGGCACCTGCCCGACGAACTGCCGGGCATAGGGGGAGAGGCTCTCGACGTAGCGCCTTTGCCCCTCGGCGTAGAGCGTGTCGAACGCGAGCGACGTCTTCCCGCTGCCACTCGGCCCGCAGCAGACCGTCATCGCGCCGCGCGGGATGTCGGCATCCACCTGCTTGAGGTTGTGCTGGGCCGCGCCGCGGACCATGATCGACGGCGGGCCGGGGTCGCGAGACGTCTTTTCCACCTGGGCCAGGAGCGCGGCGGGGTCGACGGGCTTCTTGCGGCGCACGGCAGTCTTCGCCGCCGGCTTCTTGGCAGCCGCCAGGATCGGCACGAGCGCCCGGCCGGTGCACGAGCCCTTCACCTTCGCCACCTGCTCCGGCGTGCCTGCAGCCACGATCCGGCCGCCGCCCGAGCCTCCCTCCGGCCCGAGGTCGATCACCCAGTCGGCCCGCTTTACGACGTCGAGGTTGTGCTCCACCACGAGCACCGTGTTGCCCGCCTCGACGAGCCGTTCGAGCACTGCGAGCAGCTGCCGCACGTCGGCCATGTGCAGCCCCGTCGTCGGCTCGTCGAGAATGTAGAGCGTCTTGCCGGTCGAGCGCTTGGCCAGTTCGCGCGAAAGCTTCACGCGCTGGGCCTCGCCGCCCGAGAGCGTCGGGGATGGCTGGCCGAGGTGGAGGTAGTCGAGGCCCACGTCGTGCAGCGTCTGCAGCTTGCGCGCGATATCGGGGGCGTCGGCAAACAGCTCGAGAGCGTCGCCGATCTCCATGTTCAAGAGTTCGGTGACGTTCTTCCCTTTCCAGCGGACCTCGAGCGTGTCTTTTGCAAACCGGGCCCCGTCGCATACGTCGCAGGTCACCCACACGTCGGCGAGAAAATCCATGTCGAGCCGCGTCGAGCCGTTGCCTTCGCAGGCCTCGCAGCGGCCACCAGACACGTTGAAGCTGAACCGCCCGGCCTTCCAGCCGCGCTTCTTCGCGTCGGGCAGCATCGTGAACAGCGCGCGGATGTCGTCCCAGACCTTCACGTAGGTCGCGGGATTCGACCGCGGCGTGCGGCCGATCGGCGACTGGTCGATCACGATCACCTTGTCGAGCTGGTCGGCGCCCGTGATCGCGTCGAACTCGCCCGGCACTGCGGCCTCGCTCCCGAGCAGCCGCCGCAGCTCGGGCTCGAGCACGTCGCCCACGAGCGAGCTCTTGCCGCTGCCCGACACTCCGGTCACGCACACGAGGAGCCCCAGCGGAATCTCGACATCGATCCCCTGTAAGTTGTTGTGACGCACGCCCGAGAGCTTCAAGGTCTGGCCTGTGGGCTTGCGGCGTTTTTCAGGCACCTCGATCGCCTCGCGTCCCGCGAGAAACGCGCCCGTCAAGCTGCGGTCACTCGCCGCTACGTCGGCTGGCGTGCCCGCCGCCACGACTTCGCCACCCCGCTTGCCCGGGCCTGGCCCGAAGTCCACCACCCAGTCGGCCGCGCGGATCGTATCTTCATCGTGCTCCACGACGACCACCGTGTTGCCCTTGTCGCGGAGCGCCTCGAGGGCGCCCAAGAGCTTGACGTTGTCTCTGGGATGCAGCCCGATCGAGGGCTCGTCGAGGACGTAGAGCACGCCCGAGAGCCCCGAGCCGATCTGCGCGGCCAGGCGAATCCGCTGGCTCTCGCCGCCGGAGAGCGTGGGAGCTTTGCGGTCGAGCGCGAGATAGCCGAGGCCCACCTGGTCGAGAAACTCGAGCCGCGAGCGGATCTCCTTGAGGAGTTCCGTGGCGATCAAGGTCTGCGTGTCGTCGAGGACGAGATCGGAGAGAAACTGCCGGGCGTCGGCGATCGGCAGGGCACACAGTGCGTCGAGCGAGAGTTCCGCTTCACGCCGGGCGCGGCCATCCTGGCCACCCCGGCTTGGCGACCTCCGGTCGCTGGCGGCAACCCGGGCCTCCAGCCCTAGCACCGAGCGCGATGTGATCCGCACGGCCCGGGCCTGCGGCGAGAGCCGTGCGCCCTGGCAGGCATGGCAGGGCGTCACCCGCATCAGCTTTTCGAGCATCCGCCGGATGATGCCGCTCTTGGCGTTGCGCCACTTGGCGGCCAGGAGCGCGAGGATGCCCTCGAACTTCGTTTTCGCGCCCCGCTCCGCCCGGCCGCGCTTCCAGGCGAGCTTGATCTCCTCGACGCCAGTGCCCGAGAGCCAGATCTTGCGCTGGGCAGGGGTGAGCTTCTCCCAGGGGGTCTCGAGGAGGGTGCCGGGGGCGAGCTTCTTCTTCGCTTCGGCGTGCGCGGCCACGCCTGTGAACAGCCGCCGCATCCAGCGGGGCATGTCGCGGAACGTGCCGAGCACGCCCATGCAGCCCTTCTTGAGCGACTTTGTGGGATCGGTGACGAGCTTCTCGGGATCGATGCCGTAGATGTCGCCGAGGCCGTCGCACACCGGGCAGGCACCCGTGGGGCTGTTGAAACTAAAGAGCTGCGGCTCGGGCGTCGAGTAGCTCACGCCACAGGCGACGCATGCATAGCGGCTCGAGAGCACGAGATCGCCGCCGCGATCGCTGGCACCGTCGGCACCGGGATCGGCGGCCACGATCACCTGCCCGCCGCCGGTGCGGAGTGCGAGTTCCACCGCCTCGGCCAGCCGGCTGCGGCCGGCGGCGTTGGCCACGAGCCGGTCGATCACGACGTCGATCGAATGCTTGAACTGCTTTTCGAGCGGTGGCGGATCCTCGACCCGTACGATTCGGCCGTCGACCCGGGCCCGCGTAAAACCCTGTCGCACGAGATCGGTGAACAAGTCGCGGTGCTCGCCCTTCTGATCGCGCATGAGCGGCGCAAGCACGAGCACCCGCTCGTCGGCTCGCTGGGCGATGATCCGCTCCACGATTTGGTCGCGCGGCTGCGCCTCGAGCACGGCATCGCACTCGGGGCAGTGGGCCGTGCCGACCCGCGCGTAGAGCACGCGGAGGAAGTCATGGATCTCCGTCATCGTGGCCACGGTCGATCGCGGGTTCGTGCCGGCCGACTTCTGAGCGATCGAGATCGAGGGCGAGAGGCCCGTGACGCTGTCGACGTCGGGCCGAGGCAACTGCCCGAGGAACTGCCGGGCGAACGTGGAGAGGCTCTCGACGTAGCGGCGCTGCCCCTCGGCATAGAGCGTGTCGAAGGCGAGGCTCGACTTGCCCGAGCCGCTCACGCCCGACAGGCACACGAGCCGACCCCGCGGCAGGGCCACAGTGACGTCGCGCAGGTTGTGCTCGCGGGCACCTCGAACGACGATCGGCGGAACGTGCATACGCCCATTGTAGAGAGCGCTTTACACTGCGGGGACCGTGCCGTACGATCGAATTCCTCGATCGTGCCGTGAAAAGCTGCGGCACGCTTCCGGGGCGGTAGCTCAACTGGGAGAGCGCGGCGTTCGCAATGCCGAGGTTGGGAGTTCGATCCTCCTCCGCTCCAGTTTTAGGCCTACACGGCCATCCATGGCCCGTGCAGGCCTTGCCCTGCGGAGGGAAAGCCGAGGTTTCCCTCGCAGGGCGGCGCTCGCACCTCCGGGCTCGCGTGGCTGCCGCGGGGCGGCAGCTTCCGCGGGGTGGCGGCTTGTGGCGGCGGGGTGCTCGATGGTGAACGATTCCGCCATGACGACGAACGTCGCAGTGGATCCGTCCACCGCGCTCATGCTGCGGGTGCGCGATGGCGACGCGCTTGCGTTCGAGGAGCTCGTGGCGCTCTGGCAGGACCGGCTCGTTACGTTGTTTCGTCATCACACCGGTGACCACTCG
>Ga0214921_10000756_pt1 | contig 57983 bp, 68 predicted proteins | sample LL1505_MetaG_FD_177992 | JGI IMG/M metagenome (GOLD analysis project Ga0214921, IMG submission 177992) | Freshwater microbial communities from Lake Lanier, Atlanta, Georgia, United States - LL-1505 | ecosystem: Environmental > Aquatic > Freshwater > Lake | place: USA: Georgia | collected... | reverse complement strand
TGGCTAGCTTTAGTCTTTCGCAATTGACATCTCTTATCGTAGATCCGCTGCTAACACCAAAGATTTGTGTTTGTACAGCACCACTTACGCCAGTTGTACATAGGTCAGCATTACCACCACTCATCATAGTAGGAGCAATGGCTGTGGGAGGAGGTTGTATGACTCGCTGTGTAATTTCTGATGAGTTGATATTGCGGTTAGTCATATCACCAGTTTGTACGTTTTGATTAACATTGTTGCTGTTATTGACATTATTGCTAGTGCTTGCACTTACACTGGTGTTTACATTGTTGTTATTGTTGGTCATTGTGCCAGTGTTAATGTTATTGTTGGTATTAACATTACTATTTGAACTAGTGCTGTTACTGGAATTAATATTACGATTAGTCATACTACCACTGGTAATATTATTGTTAGTATTAACATTGGTACTGGTGCTTGTACTGGCATTGTTATTGTTATAAGTCATTGTGCCAGTATTGACATTGACGTTTTTGTTTGTATTATTACTAGTACTGGTATTAATATTCTTATTGGTCATTGTACCATAGTTGTAATTAGTACTGGTACTAGTATTAATGTTTTGATTTACATTATTGCTGGTGCTTCGATTAACATTAAGGTTTTTGTTGACAGAATTGCTGACATTATTGTTATTGTATGTCATCGTACCACTGTTAATATTATTATTGGTATTGACATTGTTGCTAGTACTTGTGCTGGTACTGGCATTATTGTTATTATATGTCATTGTACCACTATTGATGTTGTTATTAGTGTTGACACTAGTACTTGTGCTGGTATTGATATTACGATTAGTCATATCTCCAGTATTCACGTTATTGTTATTGTTGGTTACTGTACCACTTTGGATGTTATTGTTAGTGTTAACGGATGTACTGGCACTGACATTGTTATTATTGTTGGTCATTGTGCCACTATTCACATTGTTATTGTTATAAGTTACTGTTCCACTATTGACGTTATTGTTGTTATTATTATAGGTAACTGTGCCACTGTTGACGTTGTTATTGGTAACTGTGCCGCTTTGAATATTATTGTTAGTGTTAACGCTGGAGTTAACGTTATTGCTATTGCTGTTTACCGTACTAGTGCTTGTGCTATTACTATTGCTGGTGCTAGTATTATTGGTATTAACGGTACTAGTACTATTACTGGTGCTGTTAGTATCTACCAGTGTTTTGGAGTCGTATCCGCCTTGATTAATCAGTGTTTGAGCATTTGCACAAATTAAAAAATTGGAAAATATTGAACAGGCAATTATTTTTTTGATCATAGCAATTATTTCCTTGCAAAACCTACTTAATTATTTAAGTAAGAGGCTAGATCATTTATATACTAAGTTATCTCTGAATATATTCCAACATTCCTGCCAACTCCAACGTAAGCTGGCTTCTTCCACCTTAACTCGATCTAATTTCAAACATTGATCTACAGCAGTTTTAAGGGCCTCGTCCATATAACCTGTTAGACCTTGATCAATAACATCCTGTGGTCCAGTTACTGGATAGGCTGCCACGGGAGTGCCACAGGCCATGGCTTCAATCATTACTATACCAAATGTGTCCCAACGACTGGTGAATACAAAGGCATCTGCATCAGCATAATATTGAGCCAATTCTAATCCACGCTTTACCCCGACGAATTCAACATCTGGGTATTCACGTTCCATACGACGACGGCATGGTCCATCACCCACTACAATTTTAGTAGCATTGGGGTAGTCCAATCTACAGAAGTCATCCAAATTCTTTTCTTTACTGACACGCCCTACGCTTAACAATATAGGTTGCCTTTTGTTTGTGGCTGTTCTTGTAGTGCTATTAAATACGTCTCGATCTACACCGCGAGTCCATGGCTTAATATCAGTTCTAAATCCACGACTGACTAAATCATCTACCATGCTCTGTGTAGTAGTTAGTACACGGCCACTATGCTTATGGAACCAACGTAAGTAACGATAACTCCAATCTGTAGGTATGCCTGCAATTTTGTTTATGGCTTCTGGGAATCTTGTATGATAGCTGGTGTTATAACGCCAGCCCCAATAGTCCATCCAACAACGAGCAGCAAATCCTACTGGTCCTTCCGTGGCAATATGGATATAATCCGGATCCACTTTTTGAATAATGCGTCCAATGCCCCATGTCCAACTAAGTTTGACTTCACCATAGCCAGGACAGGGAATATGATTAAACTGCCGGGGATCAAGATAAACAAAATCATAACCGTCACGTTCAGCATATATTTCCAAGTTATTAAATGTTGTAACCACGCCATTAACTTGTGATGGTACATTGTCTGTTATGATGAGGATTTTTTTATACATCTGCCTTCCACCTTAAAACTGTCAAACTTGAGCCAATACTCCATGTTAGATAAACTACGTTCACATGCGGCTTGGCTTTCAAACTCAAGTGTTACTCGTCCAGGAATATCATTGGGATTAGTTTTATGTACTGCTAGCAGTATCAATAGCCATGTCATTTTTTTGAATCTCCGACCAAGTTATGATTTCCCAACGACCATCCCAATGTTCAACTAGTGCTGTACAACTTTCCACCCAGTCTCCATCATTCATATAGACAATTCCATCTACTTGTTTAATTTCAGCCCTGTGTATATGTCCACAGATCACTCCATCATAGCCCTTCTTTTTACAATAACTGGCTAGATTTAGTTCAAATTGAAACATAAAATCTACCGCTTTTTTGACCCGGTGCTTAAGGTACAGGCTAAGGCTCCAGTAGCCAAAACCCATACGATGACGAATCCAATTGAGTTTAGTGTTAATGTTAAGAACGCAGTCATATGCCCTATCTCCTAATATACTGAGCCAAGGTGCCAGCCTAGTAATACCATCAAATAAATCACCATGCACCACAAGGTATCTCTTGCCATCTATGCCAATATGTTCTGCTTGATTGCAGATTTTAATACGACCAAAACTTAGCCCATAAGGTATCATTGGTCTTAAAAATTCGTCATGATTACCTGCCACATAAACTACTTCGGTTCCACGCTTGGCGTGTCCCAGTATGCGGCGAATTACGTTAGTATGGCTTTGACGCCATTTAAGACGATTTTGTTTTATTTTCCAAGCGTCTATTATATCCCCTATGAGATACAATTTATTACAGGTATTGTGTTTAAGAAAATTATTTAAATATTCGGCTTTGCAATCTTTAGTGCCTAAATGTACATCACTAATAGCAATTGTTCGAAATTTTTTTTGCTGCATAGCAATATTTACCGAGTCGTACAACTCTTTCCTATTACAATCTTATTACAGACCATTTGGAGCCGAACGTTGTTTTACCATTTCCCTTACGCTTGAAGATTTTTGCAAACTCTTTTTTCTTAAGTTCCTGTAATCGTTCAAGATTGTTTTCAATGCAGGCTTCATAGACTTTACGAACTAGTTTATTTTGTTTCATAATTGCTCCTAGATTACATATTTATTACAACATTTAGTAGCAAATATTACATTAGTTCATTAACAAAATCAAGTAACAATTCGTGATGTTTTCCTTCATGCCAGTGTTTACGCATCCAACTATAGCTGTCATACCAAAACTGTTCACTTTCAGGATGACATCCAATTAAACCAATATTGTCCTGTACAATGGCCATGGGGTCACCGTTGGGATATAAACTCCATATGTCACAAGAATTTATTTTTGGTCCAATTAGGGCACATCCATCGTAAAAAAACATCTGTTCTTCTTGACCTGCCCATAATACTGTTTGTGCTTTGGCATGTGGTCTACGTGTGTCTGTGTTGGGCCTGTGAATATATTGTACAGCATCTACACCATCCAACATGTTCAAATAGTGTTTTCCTGCCCAATACGCACCCATACATATACCAAGATATTTGCCACCTTGTTTAACAAACTGTTTTACTCTGGGTGCGTTAAGTTTGAATAACGTGTCAAATGAATCCGCATCGCCAAAACCACCAGGCACTGCTACCATGTCTACATTGTCAAAGAAGTCAGACTCTAATGAATTTTTGCTGAAGATTTTAAATTTGTAATAGTCACCTAAGGCTTTAAGTATTCCATTGCCGCTTTGTACTGAACATTTAGGATCGGCAATGAATAAAGCTATTGTAGGAGTCATTTTAATGTTTGGTGGCAAAATTACTGCTTAACATGGCCTTTAAAATAACCAAATCACTCTCACTTTCGATAATAATTTTTTCATCGAGATCGTGTTGTTCTTTCCAAGCTATGTCTGGTAATTGGAGAAATTCAAAAATAGTTCTCCATGTTATGGTTCTACCTTGACTATAGGCCAGTTCTATCACCTCAAAGATGGCATTGGTTATTTGTTGTGTTTTAAGATCAAGTGGGTTCATAATTTTATTTAATAAAAAAGGGCCTTAGGGCCCTTTTTATTTTACCTTGCCTCTGATCAGAATGAACGAGTATATGCAAAGTTAAAGCTGTGGTTAAAGCTGTCACCACGAACTTGGTCATAACGAACACCAACTGTGTCCTGCTTGGTCAAGGCATAGCTAACACCAGCACGAGCAGTGTGAGTAGTGTCAAAATTGCCATTGTTGCCAAATCCATTACGGAAACGATAGCCTACTTTACCACTTAGTTTGTCGGTAAAATTGTATACAACGCCTGGCTCAACACTGTAGTACTCAAAATCAGCACCATTGCTGAATTTCTCGCCTACTGCAACACGAGCATATAAGCTTACTGGACCAACTGGCATAGTGCCAGTGACACCAGCTTCGAGCCTGTTGCTCAATGCTTTGGTACCATCTTGTTGATAAGCAGTGAAACCAATATCAGCAGCAAAAGTTTTATTGACTGGATACTTGACGCTGAGTGAATAGTTTGTGCTATCACGAGCACCACGATGACCTTGTTGATCTTGGCCTTCGATGGTGATGCTAGCAGCACTAGCCAAAGTGGTAGCTGCCATTAGAGCTGCGATAGTAACGATTTTCTTCATAAATTTCTCCTTTGTAAAGAATGTTTGCATATTATATAGTCTTAGTTTGAAAAATGCTAATATTTTGGTAAATATTGCTAACATACCCTAGGACCGTTTGGGTTATGTGGCTTGATCCCTAAGCCTCAATAACGGATTCGCTACCCAGTTATTGTAAATAGGGACTACTTTTATCATTATGAGACAAATATACACCCAAATGATCGATCCAAATAAAAACATTTGGATACCTTGTTTGGAAAGCAAGGGCATACAACATGCCCCAGTATTTACTTCTTCTGTGTTAATTACACACTATAATGCCATAGAACATTATAGTGGTTCTCTATTAGATCGTAAAATATATTGCATAGGTCCAAAGACCAAAGATAGACTAGTAAAAGCAGGATTCAACGATGTAGTGTTTTTAGGACTAAAAGCCAGTGAAGCCGTGTTGCCTGATGAACCTATAACTTGGTTACATGCTGATTCATATGCTAGAGATTTCAGTTTGGATGATAACGTACACGCTATACAGGTTTATGAGATTTCAGTAAATTCTTTAAATGTAGAAATTGCGTTGAATATTTGTCCAGATAGAGTTTGGATTTATAGCCAACGAGTAATAGAAGCTTTTGAACGTACCTGTCAAACTGATACAGTTGAACTAATGTGTACTGACAGTTGTGAACCAAATAGTGAAGTTTGGTTTAATGTAACTAGGTTTTATCCTAGTTGATCAACACTCCAAACGGCCATACTTTTATCGTTACAATCGCCTATTAGGCCTTCGTTAATAATGGCCAAGGGCTTGGGCAAATTAAAAGGAGCATCTTCTAGATTAAGTGGTCGCCAATCACCCATTTCAATATCTTTTTTATTGGAATGATTTGGAAATGTAGTAGATAAAAAATATTTACTGGCACTTTCATATACATTATTCAATGCTCGAAAAACATCTTCATCGGGAAAATGCACTAGGCAATCCCTCACTATGATAAGATCCACACTAGGTAGCTTGTCGGATAGTATATCTAATTCTATAAAACTTACATTGGGATATTTTAGTCTATCATCCGCAATAATTTCTGGCACTAAATCAGCGCCAATGTATTGTATGCCCTGCATAGGCACAGTACGCATCCAATAGTAATCACCACAGGGAATATCTAAAATACTGGTAACTTCCAGCATTCTAAATAAAGCTGGAAGTTCTTCAACCAATTTACGAGTGCTTGATAAATTGGAGCCAGTACCACTTCTAGATTCTGCGTCTCTCCAAAAGTTTGTCTTGTATATGTCTAAAAATAATTCTTGATAGTTCAAATCAATCACATCGTACTCAATAAGTAGTACTATTTAACTATCTTATGCCTGCGTTCTTTAAAATAGAAAATAATTCTTCTTTTATTTGTTTTGGATATTTTTGTGGATATCCATACTTGGCGAAAAATCCTCCAGGCTTAGGAGTTTGTGTAGGTTCAGTTTCAGGCTCTTGTTCTGGGCCTTGTCTTAAGTGACCCAATCTTTGTTTCTGTTGTACTGGCTCTTGTTGCGCTGGTTCTTGTTGAGTCGGCAGTTGTTGTGCTGGTTGTTGTGTTGGTTGTTGGGGAGGAGCTGGCTCAATTAATTCGGGCTCATCAGATAAGGAATCTGAAGGATCTCTAACTCTTTTCTCGTGAGTTATAGTAGTTAATTTTTTTAACAACTCCTTCATTTCCACAGTATTCCAAATCTTTAATTCGTCTTCTGTAGAACTGTATCTAATGTATATAACAGCACCAGCACCATTTTTATCATATATTCTTAATTCTGGGCGTGGTTGTTTTTTAATTTTACTTCTGCCTTCGCGGTACTCACAAGTCAAATCAATGTTATTTGATATTAATTTTCTTTTTAGACTTTTAAAACTATGCACAGTGCTTATGCCTGTTTTACCTAAGCTAACTAACTTGATATTGGGATCTCCACTAGTGCCATGATTGGCGACGAAATCAGCAATCTTAGCAACAATACCTGCTTCTGTTCTTGCGTCATCTCCTGACAACATTTCTTTAAGTTGCTCGGCTGCTTGTTTATAAGCATCAACCCAAAATTCTACTTTATCGGTAATTTGAGCTGGGGGAGTAATCTCTACTCCAAATGGTCCAAATAAATCATTTGCATTATTTAAAATGTACCCGGTAGCTTTTGGATTTCTAATTTGGCCACCACCTACTTGGCCAATATGTGGGCTGCCTGCTTTAAGACTTACATTCATACCCTTTAACGGACGTCCATTTACTGTGGCTTCGATGTCTGTTTTACGTTCTTTTGCTTCACTTACACCGTCGCTTTTAACATGTATCATGTCTACTTTGCCGTTTTTATAAAAGTAATCGGCATAACGATCCATATGTCCACTGTTAGCATAGTGTATTACACTGGGTAATATTTCTCCCATTTTTCCTTCCCAAAAATTTGGATCGGAAAGAAAATTTAATGTTGGTTTTTTAACCATTATAGTAAACTTGATAATATCAGCGACTTTGCTATTTTTGTCTTCAACTTGAAATTCTAAATTAGGATTACTAACAGCTTGGGTCAAGATATTTTTAACATCATCTGCATCGATGTCTTCCACATCATTCTGCCCTCTTTTAATAAGTTTGGCAACTACTGCGGCACTTAAAACCGGTTCACTGGCATCACCCGCATTTTCTGCTGTACTACCTTTTTGTCCTTTAGCATGAGTCAACCCACCTTGTATTACCTTATCAGCACCGATAAGTTCAATCACTGGTCCATTGGGTAGCTTAAAAAATCTATGATTGTTGCCACTTCCTACAGTTATAGGAATTATTTCATTTTCTGGTGTGCTTTTAATAGGCTCTACCCATTCGAGATCTTCATCGCCTGTGAATTCTGGTATATGAAATTTAATGGCAGATAATAATTTCTGGCCAATTTGCTTGTTGTTAACAGCAATATTAACTTTATGGCCATAGGTATATGTACCAGGCTTAGTAAAGATACTTGCTTCTCGGATAAATTCAGTAAATCGCATAGTGGTATTTATGCAATTTCTGGGAAGAGGCACTCCTGAATAAACACTCGCACATCATCCTCACTTAGGCCCAAACTAACCATAACTTTGGGAGTATGTGGGTTTTGTTTTTGATTCTGTGCGTAATAATTCTGTCTATCACTGGTGTCCGTGGCAGTATGATTGGTTTCGCCTACCGTAGCAAGGTAATGGTCAACACCAGTACGAGCCATGGCTACTATTTGATCCAACTCTTCTTCATCCTGCACATTGCCTGCTGCTACCATACTGGGACTGAAAATACGCTGTGCCCACTCTGGCAATGCTCTAGGCTTGTGCCATGCCATTTTACTAACTTCATGCTGGAACCACTCTGTCATAGGATGAACGTCATCACTGGTTGGGCTGTAATCATAGAAACAGCCAGTGATCTTGTTTTTTCCTGCAATGACGTCAAAGCCAAAGATTGGGGCTGGATTATGCGTATGTGGAAACACACAACAATGCATCATCCATAAGCCCTTTTTCTCTCTAGCGTCTACTACGTCAACGTGAGCACGACGATAGGACTCACTACTCCATACACGATTAACCCAACCAGGTTGATTGAACCGCTCCATGCCTTTTTCAAACTGCTCAACGCCAGTTCTAGCAAAACTTTCCTCAAGAAGGTTCTGTACGGAAATAAGTGAATCCCAAACTTTACTCACCATTATACAAATCCTTCATCATTCTAATGGCCCATTCAAATGCCACACGAGCTTCGTCGCCCAAGTCATCTGTTAGTTCTGCACGAATAGCCACTTTAAGTTCAGCAGCATTATCAAATTCATAGAAATGTCCACTGCTGATAGCAGCAACTTGCTTCTTAATAATCAATCCACCATTAAGGTCGCCCATATGACGGCAGTATAAATGTGCCTTAATCAAATGTCTACGATCAACATCATTGATCAAGTCAACTAGATAGTTGTGGTAAGCAATGCTTTCTGGTAGCCAAACATACTTATGATCTGGTCCAGCTAATTCCATAAAATCTTTATAGATAGCAGGCAATCTTTCAATGCCTTTTAGGTTGTCCATGTTACCAACCATTCTATTGCCAAACTCAATTGGGCCATAGACCAGTAACATTTGATATAGATAATTTGCGTAATCTTCTTTGCTAATTTTGCCACTTAATAGTAGTTTGGCAAATTTTGTAGTTTCTGCTTCGTGGTGCAGATCCTTAGTGATCTCTCGTAAACTCATTTATTCCTCTTCAAGTTTAATTTGTAGCGGAAAGCCTTGTGCCCTTGCCAAGTTAGTAGTTTCTACTGCTTTAATTTCCGCTATCTCGAATGTATATGTACCTGCAACACCACTACCGGTGTCGTGAATTTGAAGTGTAAGTTCTTGTGCAACTTCCATTGTGTGTTTATAAATTTCAATCAATACAGTAACAACAAACTCCATGGGAGTATGATTATCATTTAAAAAAATCACTTTCCATTTTTTAGGTTCAATGATTTTTTGTTTAATCTTTTCGTCTAGTTGAACTCGATCTTCTAGTTTAACATCATCGGACATGTTCATTTATCTCCAAAAGTGGGGAGGCTAACTATAGGGGAAGAAAGCCTCCCCTAATTATATTACTTAATTTCTACAATGTCAATCAAGCGTGGTTTCATATGATCCGGAACTACTCGTTCCAAATCAACACGAATCACGCCATCTTGAATTGAAGCACCCCGAACCAACATATACTCAGCCAAAGTAAACTGGCGAACAAAATCACGAGCACTGAGTCCGCGATGCATATACTGCACTTCATCAGCTTCGTCTTTGTTACGCTGTCCTTTGATTGTGAGTTGATCACCATCCACTTCCACAGTAATTTCGTTCTTTTTAAAGCCGGCGACTGCTACTTCAATAGCATAATGATCGTCATCTTTTTTGACTACATTATATGGGGGATAGTTTGAACTGAGTTGATTGCCGAATCTAGTCTCGAATGTGTCAAACATACGATCAAATCCAACAAGTGCTCTGTTTAGAGCTTGGGTGTCAAAACGAGTCATTGCGTTCATGTTTTTTCTCCTTTTTAAGCAAGAACGGTTTGGGCAACACGCCCATTTTATGCAACCCCAACCGGGCGATGCACAAAACTATTTATGCTAGGTAAATTTTCTCCCTAGCTTTTTGCACATATTTTGAACTCCTATGGCCTGTCTTTTGGCATCCTCCAAAGCATTATGCTTGTTGGCCTGCGGCATTTCAGGATCCATACCTAAGTCAAAAATAGTCCTAGTATCTCTCACATCCCAAAAATTCCATGGGAATGGCTTATTGATTTTCCTAAAATAATACTCAAGAATCACAATATCAAAAGTAGCACCATGGCTCCAAAACTTATTTGAACCCATGCAAAACTTATAAAAGTCCTCTAATACACTTTGAATTGGTTCACGTCCATCTGGATTAAAAGCTTCATCTTGAGCAGTTTCATCCTGTTTGCTCCACCATTCCAAAGTGCCATTGTCAATGTAAGTGTCCAATGGTTCAAGACTTTCTAGTTCTATTCTACGATAAAATTCGTCATAGATTTTAGTGCTATTAGGGTCAAAAGTCACTGCGCCTATGGTTAGGATAGCAGCATTTGGAGTGGTGGCCAATGTTTCCAAGTCCACCATGAGATGTTTTGCCATGATTACCTACTGTAAAAACTGTATTATAACAGAGTTTTTGCGTTTAGTAAAGCTTCGGTGGTAATTGTTCTTTCTCTAATTTCTTCTTAAATCTGTTGATAGCAGCACCACGCTTCCGCTTCCGCTCAGTGGTAGGTTTTTCGTAAAATTCTCTCTTGCGTAGTTCGTCTAGTAAACCACTTTCGTCAACTTTGTTTTTGAATCTTCTAAGGGCACGATTAATATCTTCGTATTCTTTTAAGATTACTTTATTGCCAAGAAACATGCTCATTCTTCTTCCTCTTCTTGTTCATCTTCCTCATCCTCTTCTACTAGAATGAAAAATGGTATTGAATCAAAATCATAAATCCTATTTTTTGAAAGCAAACCATATGGAGTAACTTCGTCTTTGGTCATATAGTAACTATCCGGAAATGTCAACATTAATGTGACAAAGCTTTTAGTTACTGCATCGCAATTATCTATATCTATCACAGTAATGTCTGACATCTTGTGTACACTTAATAACCAATCAATATCAGTTTCTTCAGTGCCAAATACAAATACATTTAGTTCACTAGGAAATTTTGCTATTTGTTTTTGAAAATGTTCTTTTAGTTCCAAACTTGGTTTTACCAATAACAAACTAGGAGTCATATTGTACAATTTGTCTGGCGGAGTAATTACGTTAATTTTTCCTAAATTCATAATGTCTTCTTCTTTTTTAATTCTTCCAACTCATCAATTTGCCATGGAAGACGATCAATTAAGCCCATTTTTTTCAATTTAAGTTGACGTTTAATTGTGTCCTCTTCATTGGCATCTTTCCATTTTTTTAGTTCTTCTTTCTGAAGTTGTTTGAGATAGGCTATTCTTTTGGATCTTTGATCTTCCACAAGAATAATTCTATCTTCCTTATCAGCGGCTACTTTTTTTTTTCGATCTGATCCTCTTCTGGAAGTTGACTCTTGTCTTTAATTGGTTCATCAACTACTGCTGTTAGTTCTATACTAGTAGGCAACCCTTTAAATGCCTCATCAGGTGTCACATACATAGTAGTATGATCCTCCGTCGATTCTGGAATATAAACTTGTGGAGGAACAGTTACCCATCCTTCTGGCTTTTCCCAAAAACTTTTGTCAGGAGTTAAGTATGTAGGCACTACGGGTTCTACTATTGGTTCCGGAATAGTGGCCGCTATGGGCTCTTCAACCTTGGGCTTTTTGCTAGGCCAACTTCCCTTGTAGTCAAACTTAGCTTTTTTAAAACTGGGCCTATATGGTTCAGGTTTCAGTGGAGGTTCTGGATCTGGAGTAGGGTCTGTACTAACTGGTTCCTCTGGTGGCGTATCTTTGGGATCTTCCTTGATCCATTGGAAACTCATTTGACTAGCCAGTAACAACAATACTGCCAATGGATCAAATACAAACACAATGGTCAAGATTACCCAAACTACAGATTTTTCTAGTAAGTTGGCATCAGGATTATCACCATATAATAATGCGGCTATGTATTTGATTGGGCCGACTTCTGCTTCGACCTTGCGTACTTCTGCCGAAATAGGTGCTCGCTCTTCATTTAGGCTAGCAATAAGTTTTTGGTTGGCTTCAATGTCCTTGGCCAACGCAGCTCGATCCTTTTGCTGACTTCGACGCACAGCATTGGATTTGTCAGCACCTTGTTCAGACGTTGAGCGACCCATGATTTGCTCAACAGCATCGTCCATTTGTTTAAGTTGCTTGCGGCTGGCTTCAATATTTTCTTTGGCTGTTTTAATTTTTTCATCATATATTGCTATTTTGGCAGCCACATCACCCGACACCAGGCCTTGATCACTATGGGCTTTGCTTAAAAAGCCAAAAATACCCATGCTGGTAATTAGCATGAGAACCACTACAGCCAAAGAAAGATAACTTTTTAGAGCTATAGGTGCTCTTTGCCAGTTAGCTTTAAGCCACCATGCGGTGACCAATTTACTAACTTCTAACACGGTGCCCATAATAACTATGGGCATGAACGCCGCCGCAAATATACTAGTCAATCCTAATACTGAATAGTATATAGCTATAGTGGATATCGATATTCCTGCAAAAAAAGTTAGTAGGGCTAGAATCATATAGAATTATTTATTAGAAAACATTCCATGCACGATTTCTTTCATTATAACAAGCCCAGGCTTCAAAATGGCGATCTTTTCTATCTGTGTAAAAGGAAGCATAGAAACGTCTACACAGTTCTCCATTCATCGTGGTTGTAACTACGATTTCCACGGTACCACGATTTCCACTTTGGTCATTATACCATTTGAGCTCTTCACCGTTTTCTAGATTATTCAATGCTGTATAAACAGCACCTTGCATCTTTTGTTTATCTACATCCGTAGCTCTGTCAAACATCTTGTTAAAGATGTTATACAGTGTAATAACAGATTCGGTTGCACGATTTTGAGCGTGAACTGGCAGGGCACTACCTAAGGCGATCACCGTCAATAGTTTCCCAAGTACCATCGCGTTTTTGACAAGCATAAGTCATTCCTTCAATAATACGCCCACTGGGCAAAACATGTCGATATGGATTTTCAAAACATTTAGGGCTAATTCCCATGGCTCTAGTGGGAATTCGTTCAATAGGATCATCATTACAACTAACTGTTGTTTGACTATCTACTTTTTCGTTATTGCGAGTTTTAATCTCTTGACTGGTATAGCAGTATTGCCTAGCAGTTTTAGGAGCGGGTGTACTGGCACACCCGGAACCCAAAGAACTTACGACTAATACCACAGGAATTAGCCCAAGGTATTTCATTTTCCAGCCTTTGCTTCTTGAATAAGTTGATCAAACACAGCCTTAGGCATTTTAAGACGAACAAAAGTATAATGACGTCCTGCCATGGTAAACTGCCCCATCTCACGATTCAAATGCTCACGAATCGTAGTGTTCTTTACAGCATAGGAAATACGAGTCCTTGTAGTCTTTTTGTCATTGACAAAGTTAATCTCTGTCTCACTATTGACTTCGCTGTTAATACGCTTGGCAAAGTTATTCATAGCAATAGCATACATTTGCTCTTCGGCAGCCTGTGCAAAAACACTTTCTCCTGCGCCACAAGCATATGCATATTCTTTGGTCCACCAGAAATAACCTTCTGTACCACTTTGGGCACAGCTCACATACCAATCTGGTTGAGCATACGTCTTACGCTCTTCAATTGTTTGCATACTGGAGCAGGCTGTAAGGCTTGCAATAATAGGAATAAGTAGTGCTCGTTTCATTGTGAAACCTCCTGAACAGTTTTACTGGCTTCTTTAGCCACTTCAGTTACTAATGACTTACCTTGATTGCTTGCAAATGTTACAAAGCTGGCAAAGGTATTGATAACAAAGGTAGGAGCCAAAACAATAATAGCACCTATCAAAATCCACTTACTCATCTATTCCTCTCTGTGTGTCATAGCAAAGTCGCTATAGTGTTATTATAGTATCACCTAGCGACTTTGTCAACACTTTTTGAGTAATAGATTACTCCTTGTCAAATTGATCCACGATCCCGGGGTTATCCTTTAACAAGGCAATCAATGCATGGGTGAAAATAGTAACCTGCTCTTCACTCATTTTCACTCCATATGCCTTTTCCAAAATATGTACAGTTTCATGCCAACGAGCAATCATTTTAGTTTGGGGGGTCATATTTTGATGAATCCAAATTTCCTGTGTATTAAAATTTGCCAATCCAATATGCCCGCCCATTTCCTCGGCAGTTTTAGTGAGTATTTTATAAGTAATACCCGATACTTTAATATCCATCTCGATCCTTTATTATTTGAAGATGATTAAGGCCATTAAACCAGCCTGAACGAAGAATCCAAACCCAATTGTAATAATATTGAGCAAGTCTTTGGCAATGACACTACGCACAAAGAACATGAACAAGCCCAACCAAAGTAGACCGACCATGTCCACGGGCGGCATCTTCTCAGTTAAGCCAGTCAATACTGCTACTAGGGTAGGAATAGTGGCCATATGAATAAGGATCACACCAACCCAACCCAAAGTTTCTGCGCTGGCATGACCAATACCATTGACCACACTATCCCGCATTCGTTTTAAATTTACCAATTCACGTAGAATTCCAAAATTCATATTAACTCCTTATTGATAAAAAACATGACCACCGATGGTGGCTATTTTTTTACGATCCCACCCTGGCTTGAGACTTTTGGCATGAAAGTATAGAGCATTATTCAAACTGGGCAGTCTAAAACCTTCCAGTAAGACTTGTCGTGCTACTATCTCACTTTCCTTATAGGCTGCGGTATTTTTTGGGGTTCTAGCACTGGGTGCTGTACAATACCAACTAAATTGGCATAGAACCTTTTCATATACCACGTTCTTTTGGTAAATGACCTTGCATAGGTCACGTGGAAATTGACCACTTTCACTGCGATTAATAGTGACCTGTGCCACAGCCACTTTGCCTTCAAATGGCTCACCACCTGCTTCGTAGTAAATGTTTTTGGCTAGACACTCTAATTGTTTATTACGCACATCGGCAGTAATAGACGTCATTTTGATATTGATTTCTTTTGGACTGTTAAGTTTATACATGATAGCGTTATAGCCAATCCATGCAACAACTGCCAATCCTAATGCAACCAATAAGATTTTTATGATGCGTATCATTTTTTTCTCCTTTACGCGGGATTATAAGAATACTAGCGACGCATATGAGCGATGTCCCTTGCTTCATCATCGGTGAAAATAGGAACTGCGTTGCTCTTATGCATAGTACCAATACCCTTAATCTTTGAACCGGTATAGACTTTTTCAGGCTGTTTAAGCGCTGAACCCGTGTCTATACCATTGTTGAGGCTGGGAATATGGGGGTTCTCCATACCTCTGTAATATGTTGGCGCTGGCTTGAATGCAGGAGCCGTGAGCGCACGATTACGCTTTTTGTCCTCTGCTTCGACATTCCATTTCTTTTGGAGTTCTTTCCAGCTTTCATCCAACTCTCTCGCTTTCCTTGCCTCATCGGCATTTTTAAACTTGTGTTTGCCCTTACGCTTACCCGTAGTGCTAAGCCAAGGCCCTTCTAAATGCATACTCATAATTTTCACCAAAAGTAAAAAACACAAGCTATAGTATATAGTCTAAATTAGTCAGTGTCTACCACTTTGAAAGATTGCCCGCTAATAGGGTCAAAATGTCCTCAAGATCCATGTCTTTGAATGTTGGGCCAAGATCATATAGCTTATCATCCTCCGACCCTGACCCTTCTATCCCTAAAAATGATACCAATTCACTAAAACTAATGGGCTCATCACGCATATGACTAACCCATATACAAGTAATAAAGGCACAGCTCATAACTTTTTCGTCGTCATAAACTTGGTTTTCCTCACACCATTCTATTGTGCGTCTCAGATAGTAATCAATATCCTCTAGACGACTTTCTAACTTGTTGATCCAATCCTGTGTGTTTTCTCTGGTCCAAGGCTTCATATGCTGAAGCTTTCTCCGCATCCACAGCGGCTCTTTTCATTGGGATTGTTAAACTCAAATCCAGAGTTAAGTCCCTTCGTTACCCAATCCATCTCTACGCCTTTAAGGTATATAGTATGTTTTGGATCCATATAGACATGAACACCATTACAGTCATATATAGCTAGCGTTTCATCAACTAAATCTATAAATTCTAATGTATAGCTCATACCGGAGCATCCATTAGTTCTTACACCCAGTTTGATACCGAGGCCTTTGCCCCTATGCTGTAGTAGCTCTTTAACTCTTATTACTGCCTTTTCAGTTAGGGTCAACATGTTTTTTTCTATAGTCATCAATAGCAGACTTGATAGCATCTTCTGCTAGTATACTACAGTGTATTTTAACTGGTGGCAATGCCAGTTCTTGTGCAATATCAGTATTACGAATAGTACCAGCTTCATCTAATGTTTTGCCTTTGACCCATTCAGTAACTAGGCTGCTACTAGCAATAGCACTACCACATCCGTATGTTTTAAATTTGGCATCTGTTATAACGCCATCTTCCACACGAATTTGTAGCTTCATTACATCGCCACAAGCAGGTGCTCCTACAAGTCCTGTACCCACATTAGTGTCTTCAGGATCCATTTTACCCACATTGCGTGGGTTTTCATAGTGATCGATTACCTGTGTTGAGTATGCCATATTAACCTTTTAAACTTTCTAAATCAAGTTCTTTCCAACTTAGGGAATCTTCATCCCACATATATCTTTTTAAATTAGTTACATCTTGTCCCGGCTGTGGAATTTCTCCAGGATAAGGAACAGGAGCACTCCAAGCTAAAGTTTCTTCATCAAAAGTCCAACTTGGGTAAGGCTGCATTGCACGATAATGTTCAATCTTAGCCTGTTTTTCTTCAGCTGTCATGGGTCTAACTTTCCAAACATCTTTAACTTTGTTTGGACCATCAAATTCATAAGTAACCCCTTCATTTACTTCAAAAACACCAATAGCAGGCTGCGGAATTCTTTCAAAAGGAATGTACTTGTCATGGTCATTTAATTCAATATCAGGAAATACCTCAATGAGGTTTGATTCAAAAATTGGATGATTAATGATTTTTCCATCCACTACTTCAATATATAAATTTTCCATAATTTTCCTATTATTGTTTAATCAATACTTCTTGGGCAACACCATTGATAATCATTGTTTGTTGCACATAAGTTACACCGTCAATAATTACAGTATTTGGTTGTTGAATATAAACTGGAGGTTGTTGAATAACAACAGGGGCTGGTCTGGTCAGTCCATACACAACTGCACCGCCTATTACCGCAGGTGCCACCCACCCCCAGTTTGAATGTCTATGCTGATAATGATCGAAATGGCGCATACCATGATGATGCTGCGCCATTACCGGCATCGCGAAAGCTAATAAACTTGTAAATAATATTTTTTTCATTTTATCCTCCTTAGTCTAAAATGAATATATTATATATTTATTTTACTTTCTTTGCAAGCTTGGTTACAGAAGCTTTGGTTGTTTCTGTTACTGGTGCTGTCTTGAAGGCTGCTTTGGCCAAAGGCTTGGCTGCTGGCTTGTCTTCTTTACGAGCATTCTTAACTTCGGTAACGTCCTTACGAACTTCCTTGCACAACTTGGCCATTTCTTGTAGGCTCTTACGAATACGGGTGCCAGCTGCTGCTACTCCCTTAACGTAAAACTTCTCGAAGTCACCTTCCATTGTGTCTGCAATTGCTTTGAATTCTACGAATCTGTTATCTGCCATAATATTTCTCCTTGTTAATAATTTAGCATGTTTATGTGTTGTAGCCCTTATTATTGGCTATTAGTGAGTATCAAAAAAGAACATGTGCCACATTCTACAATTTTCGATATTGTCTCCAAAATATTCCATAGCAGCATGAATTAGCCCGCCATCATAGATTACCAGTCTATTAAACACGTTACCTACAATGTCCACATCTTCATATAATGTACCATCTAAGAAAGTGATCTGATTAAAACAATCCATGATCCTAGGATCACTGCAATGTCTTACACGATTTTTCTTGTAACCGGCCATTCTAGTACCTGCTTGGAAGGGTGCATCTGGAGTGAGATAGATTAGGCCGGCCCAACGTTGAAAATCAGTGTGCCAAGTTGTTGACTCGCCTGCTACATTGTGCTGGAAACGCCCATTCATTCCGTGACTTTCCCAATTGGAGATTTTTAGTCCCATGATTTCTTCAAATTTTTCTTTGAGACCAGGAAAGAAAAATTGTTTGCGAGTACGCTTGCCTATGTATCCAGGATCATCATAATAGTCCTGTCGCATGGCAAACTCACGTACTGAATAAGGATCATCATAGAAATCATCAACGATCCAAATACGTTTTTTAGCCTGTGCTCCTAGTGTAATAGCTGGCATGTGCTCAAAATCAAACTTAAATGGTTGATAGTTAGCTTCAGCACCTTCTGGGAACGTGGGGCTAAAATATTCGAACAAATGCGGTGTATCATAGATTATTCTTGGAACACTGCCTGTGTTATAAGGCCTTAAGTGATGACCCCTTACAGCCACAGGATCTTGGCAGCCATCTAATGGCACATAATTAGCCATGTACTTTTGTCTAAGTTCATGCCCCAATTTGCTATGTTCACAATAGAAATGGCTATCAATGTAAGTTTGCCATTTTCTATCATTACTGCCCATCCATTGGAATTTCCAACCAGCATCTTGAATTAAATTATTATCTTGTAAGTATAAACTAGGCACATCGACCCAAGTCCAACGTCCATCCCTAGTTTTTTCTCTACGGAAATCACTGACACTATGTACTCTAAAATGCTCGCTGCGGCACACATATCCTTGACGATTTTGTACTATTTCGCCAGTGGCAGCACTTTGTAGGATCCAATTGATATGCCCACTTAGATGTGCTAGTGGCAGTCTAATACAATGTGTAGGAGTACCTAAACTAATGGAAGTATAGTAATCGATAAATCCAAGGTTAGGTACTTCATCTATGTGATTGGCAAACACTACGGCATTAGGAGATACTGATTTACCTAAAATATCAAATAATGCATCATATCGCTCTTCCATTGTTTTGCCATATTTGGGCAAATCATTTTGACGAACTTGAACTATTTTAATTTTATCTTTGGGAATGCCCAACTCGTCTAGGTCACGCTCTAAGCTAAATTCTCTTGGATTGCCCGATAATGTGTAATCTGCCTCTGAAATTACAAATTCATTAAATTTATCATATAGATATTTGAGACGGAACTCTAGTAATTCACGTTCTCCTTGATAAGTGAAACAATTGATTAGTTTATCTGCCACTGACATTCCTTTGTTGTATATGCTTATTTAAGCCTATAAAGCAAGGTGTGAAAATTTTCAGTTGATTATGACGTCTGCAGACCCGGAAGTAATTGCTCCACCGTCTGTGGAGTCCCCAATTCGAGCAACGGCAACTCCGCCTACAAATACATTAGGCGAACCTGCATTGATTACTGCGGGATGTAGAATACAGTATTTTCCCACTTTGATAGTATGTGGTGCTGTAGGATTTCCCACGCACTCTATAGGAATACCGTTTGCAAATACTCCAGCACCGGCGCCTGTTGCACCAGTTATTGTGGTTGTTGCGCTACAACCATGACCAGTTGTTGTGGAATCGCCCTCTCTTGCTACACCTGGCATTAATATACTCTCCAATCAGTAGGACTTCTACTTGGTATTGTTCTAAAAGTATTTACTTTTGCCACATAGTAAATGCCACAAAATTCTACAACATCATCTTTGGAATAATGAACACTGGCGCTCCAAACAGTATGAGGAGGAGTAGGCGTAGTACTTGTATCATTAATAGTAACTGGATCGCTTGTTACTAATAATGTGTCATCTAACCAAACAGATGCTGTAAACGTTTCAGGCCCCTCAGTTAAAGAATCGGGCATTAAATATACTATAAAGTATCCAGAGTTATTTGTAATTGTAAATAATTCTGTATTTGTTAAAAAATCAGTAGTGTTAGTCACTTTCCAACGATATATACCGTCTGGAATATTTGTGCCGCCCAAGTTAAATCTTAAAGTAGTTCCTTCATTTACGCTAGACGTAACTGACGTCAATGTATAAGTTGGGGTGGGCGGGGTAGGAAGATCATTTGGTGGATAAAATATGGGAATTTCACTAATTTTTTTAGTTTCATACCATCCATTATTTTCCGAAGGAGCCATTCCGGCCAGAGGATCTTCATCGGCAACCCAAAATTTATTATTATAAGTTACAACGTCATTTTTTGCATACTGTTTTCGACTAGACCAATTGCCTACATTTTTTGCAGTAGGAATGCCTTCTACTTCTCTTAAGGAATTATCATTTAATGGTGTTGTACTGCCATCCTTTTTACCTATAGATTTTTCACCAGTATCAGGATTACATACTACTTCACCTTCTTCCGGAGTAGTAGAATGTATGTCATTGGCAATTTTTGGCAAAGGCGGAGCATCTTGAATATTTTTTATATCGTTACAACTTGGAGATATCCAGTAACTGGGATCATCCTCTGGAATAATGCCAAAATTATCTCTTAAACATAACCAAATCTTATCATTATATGAAGTCATTTCTTCTTTTAAATATCTTTGGGAAGAATTCCATACACCTTTTACTAGTAAAGTTTTAGGAGGATTGGGTACTTTTTTAGTGGGATCATCGGGATCGGCAACTAAATCTTTAACGGCATCTTGAATTGCTTTTCCAGATTTTACTGCATCAGTTAATGAAGTTCCTTGACTTAAAATAGTTTTAGCCAAAGAATGAGTGTTTAACTCATCTGCTGTACCTTTGGTCAATACTCCATTATCTTTAAAAAATTCCAAAGAAGTAGCAATCCTTTCTAAAGCTGTTGCTATTCTTTCTATGTCAGTAGTATATTCAGCCATTAATCTGCTTTACCACACTTTTTACGTTTGTCTGTAGTTAACTGACCAAAATTTACTGGCCACTCTTTACCTGGAGATAATTCTACGGCACCTTTAGGAAACCCAAATTTTACATCAGCTGCTGATTCAATTTGACTAATAGGCATTCTGAACTTGATAAGATCATTGCCTAAATTAGGGTATGGAGGAACATGTGGAAAAGCCCATCCAGCAACTTCTTTAGTTGAGTTATTAACTACAATTTTATAGAATCCATGTGGAACAACAATATTTTTACCAATTTTTTTATCGTTATTGTCGTATACTGCACCTACATATATGGTATAACTACTGTTTAATTGCACAGACCATCCACGAACTGAAGTTTCTAATAATTTCCATATGCCTCTATTCAAAGAACCAGCCTGTGGATACATATTGGTCATTAGGAAACTTTCATATTCTACCTGTTGATCCCAACTGAGATCGCCATCCGGAACAGCATGTCCTTTATCATAGCCCGTGCCTACATAATCATCTGGTGTGGGGCCGCCAGGCACACTGGCATCAGCTACAAAAGCATTAGTACGTTCAACACAACCTAATGCATTTTTGGGTTCTAATGTGTAACTAACATACTTAGGTATTTTAGCTGCTGCATCATAAGCACTCAAATAAGCTTGACGACAAATTGGAGTTAGTTGACTTTTTGTAGTGGCAAATCCATATGGACTGTGTTGTTCGCATTGCTGAACAGGTAACACTGGACGTTGTGTCCAAGCGTGAGTAGTATTTGTTAGTGTTAATGCTAGTAAAAAAAATGCTGATTTTATTAAAGTTTTCATAGTCGACCTACCATTACTTCTACCATGCCATATTGTCCATCAAATGATTCTAGGCTTTTGCCAATGATAGAACCAATTTTAGGATTGTCAGTGGCTTTGGCATATCCATCTCCTGCTGACACTAAAAAGTCACCTTTATTTACCTTACCCTTAACTCTCACTGGAGTTCTTCCTTGTAGAGCAATTGCTACTACATATTCACCTTCACAGGCACTGTTCATTAAATATGCTGGATTTTGTGATACTACACCAGCAAGCCGTTGTGTATCCGCATCAGCTATGGTCACTTCCTTTTCCCCACCGATCATTAATACTGTACCATAATCATAGTTTTGATCAGAGGTATAATTTTCCGCCAAGTCAGCATAACGTGCTATTGTTGCTGTACCGTTAAATGTTGTAGCATATACTGTAGCCCAAAGGTTGCTTGCCCCGCCTAAGTTATATGTATTGCTTGCTACAGGATATACATTACCGCTGGAATCAATTCTAAGACGTTCTGAAATTGAGGTCGCACTTACCGTAGTTGTACCAGTGCCAAACGTAATACCACCATTATTTCCATTTCCATTAAATTGAATAAATCCCATCCAAGTACTATCGACTTTTTCTTGTATACGTGTTCCGGCTGTAGTCCAATCTGAACCGGTTGCTGTTCTTGTGTCTGTTATTTCTAAATAGTTTATATTACCGTTATTATTAGTTAGACGCTGTACTAATACTTGGTTACCAGCTGTCCCTCCCAATGTTCCACTAGTCATTGTGGATGTCCAGCTGGACACTGTGCTATTAGAAACAGATAAACTTGTCAACGTACCAAGACTGGTCAAACTACTACCTGTAACACTGCTGTTTAATGTAGCACCAGTTAAAGTGCCAGCGGCTGCTGTTACGGTAATTGCTGCGCTACCATCAAAGTTTACGCCGTTAATTGCTCGTGGTGTTGTCAATGTGGCAGCACTACCTGTGGTATTTTGATTTAATGTAGGAACATCGCTAGCTACCAAAGTATCCCACGCTGGTGCTGCACCATTAGTGCCAGTTCCTGTCATACGTAAGAATTTCTTAGTTGTAGTTGTATTTGGACTTAGCAAAGTTGTTGTATTGGCAGCACTTTGATATGGCAATGCTCCTAATAATGTAGTATTATTACCACCTGCTAAGTTTGAAGAATACCCAGTTGTATTTTGATTTAATGTAGGAAATGTACAGTTGGATAAATTTCCACTTGCTGGAGTTCCTAATGCACCACCATCATATAATAAAGTGCCATTTATCGGTAATGTTAACGTAGTTGCACCACCTGTGGTTAGTACAACAGAATGTCCGCCGCTGAGTGCCAAAGACGAACTGGATGCACCTAAATTACTAATAGAGTTGGCGTTTGCATCTAATCCACTCTTTACTGAAAAACTCTTTTTGGTTGCCGGCATTTGATTCCCTTTTCCTCAAATTTTAAGCTATTTAAACTGCTACTGCTTTAATGGCTACTTTAAATACTGTTGGTGTTCCTACTGATGCAGTTACTGGACTAGCTAATAATCTAAGATTACCTCCAGATATATCCATATCAAATGTAGCCAAACTAGCTGATGAATATATTTCGCCATATTGAGTCATATATACTGCGGTGCCATCATGTATGGCTAAAATTTTGGTTAAATGATAGCTAGTACTATAAGTAATCGAAACTAAAAATTCCACACTTCTATATGTGGCGCTGGCCACTGAAGCAATTACTTGATTGGTTCCTGTGGTAGTTGCACTAAGTGAAGCAGTATCTTCTAATAATAAGCTGTCAATAGTAATAGCAGATGTAGCAAGTGTACCAGTAATTGTTGGACTTGCAGCTAACACAACTGCTCCTGTACCAGTTACTGCACTTACTTGTGTGCCATTAATTTGTAATACATTACCAGCACCGGCTGTATCAAATGTTTTGTTAGTAAATGTATCAGTAGTGGCTCTGCCAACCAATGTGTCAGTGATTGTTGGTAATGTCAATGTACCAGTATTACTAATTGTACTAATAACTGGACTTGTTAGTGTTTTGTTAGTTAAAGTTTGTGATGTTGTCTTATCAACTGTAGTAGCAGTATCTATAGAAATGGTCACTGCTGCTGATCCATTGTAAGTGGAACTGGTTCCACTTAGGCCAGTGCCAATGGTTAATGCTGCGGTTGCTGTTGCAGATACAGTTACACTTCCTCCCAAACTAACTGGTTGGCCGTTAATGCTAATACTGCTATTAGTTAATTTAGCATTGGCAATTGATCCAGCTAACATAGTATTGGTAACAGTGCCAGTATCACCAGTTGTTACAACCGTACCAGTTACAGCAGGTAATGTTATTGTGGTAGTTCCTGCTATTGCTGTAGCTAATAGGGTAGTTGTTCCGCTAGTTGATCCACTAAAGTTAGCACCTGTGCCTTCGATAATTGGCAGCGTCAATGTTTTACTACTTAATGTCTCACTACCAGCTAATGTGGCCAATGTGCCTGCGGTTGGCACAGTTACGCTAGATCCACCTGCTTGAGCAGTTAGTGTTAAATTGCCTGTGCTGGTTGTTAGATTGCCACCTAAAGTTATTGTCTTAGTGCCGTTGTTTACACCAGTTCCGCCATAAGTTCCTGTAATTACAGTACCCTGCCATGTACCAGTACCAATTGTGCCTACGCTAGTCAAGCTTGAAGCAACTACTGTTGATCCTAATGTTGTTGCATTTAATACACTAGTGTTATTGATTTTAAATGCCTTGCCAGTGGCTATGTTCCAATGCTCACTGCTGGTCCAATTGCTATTGGTACTATCCCAAATAATAGTTTTATCTGTAGCACCTTTAAGTGTAATACCACCACCATTGGCAGTAGTATCTGTTGCACCGGATATATTTAAAATTGCTGCTGCTGCTGTACCAGAGCCCGTTAATGCTTGGCTTAATGTAATCTGTGTTGCGCTATCAACCGATAAAACTGTTGTACTTGCTGGTAGCGTAACTGTTCCTGCACTACTTAAACTAGTAACTGACGAACCAGGAATAATATTTGCTGTACTGGCTAGGCTTGTAACAACGGCGGATCCAGCTGCTATAGTACCTGTTACACTTACTGCTGCAACTGAACCTAAATCTAAATTTTTATCATCAACAGACAATACATTCGTGTTGAATGTTGTAGTAGTACCATTAACTGTTAAATTTCCTGTAACTACCGCATTGCCAGCTACACTTAAATCAGCATTGACTGTGGTAGTGCCACCACTGGCACTGCCTAAGTTTATATTGGATGTGGAACCTGTTGCTCCACCTGTACCAATATTAACTGTTTTAGTTACTCCACTGGTATTTACACCATTTGAAATATTTGTAGTACTGGCTGATGTTCCGGTGTATCCCACAGTCAATGCTGTCGAACTAGCAAAAGCTCCAAATGTTGCACCGCCATCTATAGTGGTAGTAAAGGTAGGACTAGTTCCAAATACTAGTACACCCGTGCCAGTTTCATCACTGATTACCCCGGCTAATTCACTACTACTTGTTGCAGAAAACGCACTTAATTTATTGGCCGTATAAGCCACTGTGCCACCGCCACCGAATCCTACGCTAATTGAGTCAGTGCCAGTGAATGTTAATGTATTGTTGGCTGTTAGAGTTTTGCCATCTGCAATGGTCAATGTTGAACCAGTAGCTGGTGCTGTTATTGTAACCCTATTGATTGTTGTAGCAGTGGCAGCTCCTAATGTAGGAGTGACTAATGTGGGACTTGTAGCTAATACAACTGCTGTGCCAGCAGTTCCAGTTGTTGTGCTTATCGTTGCGCTACCAATCTTAAATACATTACCAGTTCCAGCTGCATCAAATGTTTTGTTAGTAAATGTGTCAGTAGTGGCTCTGCCAACCAATGTGTCACTAGAGGCCACTGCTGGTAACGTCAACGTTCCTGTGGCAGTCGCAGCGGCTTGAACTGTAATAGTTCCACTAGTTGATCCTGCAAATTTAAGACCAGTACTAGAAGCAATGGTTTTAGTACTGAGTGTTTCATCATTTGACAATGTAGCCAATGTACCTGTTGTAGGTAGTGTAACGCCAGTTATACCAGTACTAGTTAGTGTAACTGCGTATTGACCATTTAAGGCCAATGATGCTCCTGTTGCACCTAAATTTGAAATAGAATTAGCATTGTTGTCTAATCCATTTTTTGCTACAAATCGTTTAGTAGTCGCGGTCATATTTTTATTCCAAGTTATCTAGTAGTATATTTATTGTTATACTGAAATTGCATTGATTGCGACCTTATACACAGTGTCGTTGAACACTGGTGTAGTTAACAATCTAATATTATTAGCTGAAATATCAGCAGTGAATGTGGCCAATAATTGGCTAGGGTTGGACAAGATTTCTCCATATTGTGTCAAAAATACTGCGGCACCATCATGCACTACTAGAATCTTTAAGGCATGATAGTATGCGCCACTGGTCACTGACACTGTAAACTCCACAGTTCTATATTTTACACCATTAACCGTAGCTGCTACTTGATCAGTGGCTGTGGTAGTTGTGGTCAGTGTACTTGAATCTATTAGAACTGTTTCATTGTCCAATGTAACTTCACCAGCAGCAATCGAACCAGTTCCTGTGATGGTTGGACTGGTCAATGTCTTGTTAGTAAATGTTTCAAGATTATCCAATGTGGCCAATGTGCCTGTAGTTGGTAATGTTATATTGGTAGTGGCTGTAGTTGTTAAATTAGTACTATATGCTCCTGTAGTAGATAAACTACCACCCAAGGTTAATGTATTAATACCATTATTAACTCCAGTGCCGCCATATGTAGGATTGACAATAGTGCCTTGCCATGTACCAGTGCCAATTGTGCCCACTGTTGTTAGACTGGAGCCTGTTACTCCTGCACCTAAATTTGAGGATGACAGTACCTGTGTTCCTGCAATCTTATAAACCTTGCCGGAATCTAAATCTAAATTATCATTGCTGGTCCATGCTGATGTGGTTCTTTTCCAAACAAAAGTTTTATTGTCAGCACCATGTACAGTAATGCCGCCACTATCGGCCGAGTAATCAGATACACCCCCAAGGTTAAATGTAATTGATCCTATAGTATTACTGCTATCTGCTTGTACAGTTATGGCAGTATTACTTAATACATCAACCACTCTGGCATTAGGACCAACGTCACCGCTGCCACTGACCTTAGTCAATAACATTCCCCCAATGATTCCAGCTGTGCTGGTCATTCCTGATATGGTTGTTAAACTAGCCGAATCAGCAATAGTGCCAGTTAAATTATTCAGTGCTGCAATTACACCTAATTCAATATTTTTATCAGCTATCTTAACTTTGCCGGAATTGATTGTAACTATGCCACCTTCAAGATTAACATCACCATTGACCGTCAATCCCTTTATACTAATTGTATCACTCCAACTCGGTGCAGAGCCTGTACTGACCATGACCTTGTTGACTGCTCCAATGTTTAACTTGCCAAACGAACTACTAGCATTGGCATATATCATGTCACCAGTAGTATAGCTGGTTAAATTAGTACCGCCTTTGTTAACCGGCTGTGTAGTATGGTTAACTGAATCTAATAGATAACTACTGTTATTACCGTTTACTGTGGCAGCATCGATTACATTATCTTTGATATAGACTTTACCAGCAGTAACTCCATCGCTTATATTAAATTGACTTTTACTGAATGCTACTACACCACTGTTGGAGTATAGTTGATCACCACGAGTTCCATCTACTGGATCAATGTTTAATGTAACATCAGCATAGAAGTTATTAGTACCACCAGTTGTGAAAAAATCACCTGTTAAACTTATAGGACTATTGGTGCCTGTTTTTAAAGTTTGAACAGCTTTAGCCCAACTGCTATCACCCCTTAGGAAAGTTCCTGTGTTGGCTGTGCCAATGGCTAATCTACTGGTATTAACTATACCACTAACTATGTTGCTGGCATCAATGTTATTGGCACTTAAACTGCTCCAGTTAATGGAAGTTTGGGAGCCAGTATTAACTGTTCCTACGATCTGTACGTTTTGTAAAGTAAATGTAGCAGTGCCACTTCCAGTACTAGATAAGTTTATGGCATTAACAGTTTGCCCATTAATACTGGATAACGCATCTGCCTTAAGTTGATGTAGTGTAAAACTATTTTCAGTTACAGATCCAATAAAATAAAAATTACCAGATGGTAGACCATTTGGCAATGCTGCACCTGTTAGACAAATAGGATCGCCTGTGACAAACCCATGTGCAGGCAAGTATACGGTGTCTTTAATAAGGTCAATTGCATTTACGGTTAAACTTTGCGTGCCTGTACCACTGCTAACAAATGAGATTTTATTTTGTATTGTATAATCACTACACAGTTCAACTGTGTTACTGTTATATACTTTAATATAATAAACAGTGCCACCAACTAAACCACCTATGTTAGGATAAGGTGAAGAAGTATATTTTACAGGATCACCATTAGACAGTCCGTGACTACTGATAGTTATTCTGCTATTGATATAATCAACATCCCCGCCCGAAGAAGCTGCGTTGAATGTTTTTGCACTGGTAGTTGTCAAAGTTAATGTATTAACCAGTGCATTGTTATCAAAGATATATTCTGGAACTACACTACTGGCTATGAATTTTTGAGATCCAACTGTGGTCACATACAGTCTTTTCTGTATACTGGTTACTCTGATACTAAATTGAACAGTATAAGTACCACCAATGTCAGTATATGCAGCACGTACTTGATCATTAACAGCGTAACCAGTACCTCCTCTAACCAAGTAGACATTAGTGACCGAGCCGTTGGTTACTGTGATGTCTGCGATGGCTCCTGTACCAGATCCAGTGATTGCTACTAATGGCACATTAGTATAAACTTGGAAACCTGAAGCTGGAGTATAGCCTGAACCACCTATAATATTTGTATTATCTAATGTGTAAAGTACACCATATCCTGTACCAGTTACATCGCCTATAGATTGATAGTTAGTACCAACTACTGATGTTATTCCTGTGAAGTCATAACTCTTTGAAGGATCTAATATTAAAAATTGACTAGGTTCTTGCTCCGATAGAATATAGTTAACAGTTTGACCAGTAGTAATTGTGCCTACATTACTAGGGGTAACTGATTGATTAGTATCACTTGGTGTGCTATCACCGCCTATGACCAATGTGTTTGTGGTATTAAACACAGCATTGAATGTGGCGTTTAAATAACTACCCACAGTTATTAAGGTTGCAGCAGCCACATTACCTATAATAACGCCTTTGGCTCCTGTGGTGTTTTGCTCAACTAATGTGCCATCTGCTGCTGTTATGGCACGATTTAAAGTTAACTCTTGTATACTATATGTTTCTGTTGCAAGATCACCGTTAAGTAGATTTACTGCCGGAATGTTTTGAACCTGTACTAATCTACTATCATAACCTTGACTGCGATAGCTTAAGAAGTTTCTTACAGGAGGAATAATATCAGCATTGAGCTGTCCCAAACTGTTTAACTGCGGAATAGCTCCGGACACATTATTGGTACTGACCCGTTTATCAATAAAGTCACCCAGTCTATTTGCTAGATAACTCTTTACTGCCAACTGTGTGCTTAGTCTTGTATCTTTAGGACCGCCTACTTCATTGTCGCCAAGGCCAATGTCTGTGCTAAATTCTTCGATGGTCACATTGCCCACGGCCAATCTCAGTGCGGCCAATGCACCAATTGTAACTGTGTTAGTAAATGTTACATTACCAGTTTTATTTTCAGCCTTAATGAAGTTACCAACTTTAAAGTCACCAAGTTCGTTAGTTCCTGAAGTATATACTCTACCTGGAAGATCACTAAACTGTTCGTATATGGCATCTCCCTTGCCTCCGTTTTGTGGCAAGGCATTATAGTCTGTACCGGATCCTGCATATTCCCAAGAGTGACTGCTACTGTTGACAATACTGGGTCTATGTAACCAAATCTGTTTCTCTGGCAAAGTTCCTAAATTAACCAATTGAGTACCATTGGTCACTGGCAATATTTTTACATCTACTGTATATAATGTATTGATTGAATCAACAGCAGTTACTGAAATATTACTATTAGGTGAAGATGCATGATCGTAATTGATCACACTGGTATCATTGAATGGTCTTCTTGATATTACATTGTTTACAGTAACATAATCCAGACTGACTATCAATTCCTTTGTTAATATATCATAATTATAAACATATGCTCTATTTGGACTACCTCCAGTTGTGCCTTCTATAACTCTGCCTGTAACAAATTGTGTCGAAAAGGTTGCATCTAAAGTTAATTTTTGATAGTCAGTGTGGCTGTCAACAATTGAGTCTACATAAAACTCTTTGACATTTTTAACAAATCTTTGTTGTCCAGTGCTATTGCCTAATATATTAACTCTAGTAGTTAAACTATTATCATAAAATAACCCAAATTGATTTATAGTGACGAAATCTACATAATAAGTTTGTTCGTTGTTCAGGCCTGGGATAGTCGAATTACCGTTACTGTTATAAATTATTTTTTGACCATTTAATAATCCATGATTATTAATATTGAATACATTATCAACAAAATTAACATTAGTATTAGCATTAAAGTTCACATAATCGCTAGCTGATATAGGTTGATAATCAGCAGATATATCTCCTACATTACTAAAAGATATACTGTCTGGTGCTGATGCAGGATCATCAATAATGCCAATAATAATATCGAATTTTTCTTCTATTATAAATCCAATATTCAGTTCTGTTACAACTGCCGAGGCACGACCTTTTAAGTATTCAAATGCTGCTATGTTTTGCGCCTTTTGTGCTGTCAATGCAGCCACATCCGCATCGGCATAACTTCGACCTGCTTCAACTGATCTACTGTTGCCGCCTGTCAATACATCGTTGGCCACAGCATCAATCAACAACCCAACATCTCTATGACATTTGTCTTCGTCATAGACAAAGCTAGAAGTGAACGGGCTAATATTTCCACTGACTTGTGTAGATATCCAGGTTATAACTTGTGTTTGTAAAAGTGACTTATATTCTTGTAGAAGGAAATAGGCATTTTTATATACATTATCCCTAAATCTAATCACATAATCTTGTACAGGTAATTGACCAAAACCAATAGCTTGAATAGTTTGTTGTGCGCCACTAGTACCAGTGCCAACTACTACGCCTCTATTAAATGAGAATGCATTGGGACTATATCCACTGGCTCTGAGGGCATACTTACCAAAGTTAGTGGCACTGTTAGTAATACTCAAATATCCACCGCTTTGGCAATAGCTACCATTCAAGCAGAAGATTTGGAAGCAGCTAACAATCTGTGCATAAGCATCATTAATCACACGCCAGCCTGTACCACCAAAGCTCAACATGGTAAAGGCATTGGCCACCATGGATTTGCCCTGTTCTGGTTCTGGACCTTCTACTGGATTTTCTACTTCATTTGGATTTTTTGGTTTGTTAGGTGTGTTAACCTTGTTACCATCGATCAATACACCATTACCGCCTAAGAAACTGATAATACTACAGTTTTGAATATAGGGAGAAATTGTAATAGTAGGACGAGCGGTAGGCATATTGACATAGCCGGTTCTATCACAATTTGGATCTGTAGGATCGTCAAAGCTTACAGCATAATCAAATGTAAATTGCGGTGCTCCATTGACGTTTAGATTATCCCTAAAGGTAAATCCAGTAAAGTAACATCCGTTACGTACACGTAACATATCCAAGTTAGCATTTAGTGGACGAATGTTACAGGCTCTTAGTCCAGCACCTTGTACACTGACATTGTCTGGAATAATAATAGGGTTGTCTTCGTAGTATTCGCCATTGGCCACTGACACCACTAGTTTTTTATCATTAGGTTTGCCATTGCTATCATAAACAATACCACTGGCTATTTGCAGTGCTCTTTTAACTGTTTTAACTGGCTTGTTAATACCGTCGTTGTCATCATCGCCATAGACATTACTGACGTTTACTTTGCCGCCACCAAATGCATCTGGACTGACAAATTCCAATTCACCAGTGACATTTTGTCCTAATACATAGCCATCTAAACCTAATGCTGTAGGCAATGTCATTGTGTAAGATGACAACAAGTAATCAGGTGCTTTGAAATTAACTGATGTTACACCATTTGTGGCAAGTTCTTTAAATTTAAGTTGGCCAGCATTGTTAATAATTTGTTCATTAGCTTTGATCGTTGTGCCGTCAACTGTGGATGGTGTTGTAGCCCCTATTGGAGTATTATTAATACTGCCGCCTGTAACTGCAACATTAGTAAAACTACTTGATCCAGTGCTAGTTACGTTGCCAGTTAGGTCTCCAATAAATCCAGTAGTAGCTGTGATTGTAGTACCCTTTACTGTAGTTGGCGTAGTGGCACCTATTGGGGTATTATTAATCTTACCACCAGTAATATCAATATCGCTAAAACTACTTGTTCCTGTACTGGTTACATTGCCAGTTACATTGCCAGTTAAGTTACCTGTGACATTACCTGTGACATTACCTGTGACATTGCCTGTTAAGTCACCTGTAACATTACCAGTTAAGTTGCCAACGAACCCAGTTGTAGCTGTAATTGTAGTACCTTTTACAGTAGTTGGGTTGGTAGCACCTATTGTTGTAGTATTAATGCTACCACCTGTTACGGTTATATTACTAAAACTACTGGGACCAGTACTGGTCACATTTCCAGTTAGATCACCACCGAACCCAGTAGTTGCAGTAATAGTAGTGCCTTTTACTGTGGTTGGGGTTGTTGCTCCAATTGGGGTGCTATCGATATTTCCACCGGTTACACCAATATTGCTAAAGCTACTTGTTCCAGTGCTGGTTATGTCTCCGGTAACATTACCAGTTAAGTTGCCAGTGACATTGCCAGTGACATTACCTGTCAGGTTACCGGTAACATTGCCAGTTAAGTCTCCAATAAATCCAGTAGTAGCTGTGATTGTAGTACCTTTTACAGTGGTAGGAGTAGTATTACCTATCGGGGTGCTATCGATATTTCCACCAGTTACACCGATATTGCTAAAGCTACTTGTTCCAGTGCTGGTTATGTCTCCGGTGACATTGCCTGTGACATTGCCTGTGACATTACCTGTGACATTGCCTGTGACATTACCTGTGACATTACCTGTGACATTACCTGTGACATTACCAGTTAAAGCACCACTAAATCCACTAGTAGCTGTGATAGTAGTACCCTTTACACTACTTGGAGTAGTAGCACCAATCGGCGTAGTATTAATAGTACCACCTGAAATGGTAACATTGCTGAAACTACTGGGCCCAGTACTGTTTATATTTCCAGTAACTGATCCAGTAAAGGTTGCATTAAATCCGTCTGTGCCGTTATCCAATACCTTAACTTCATTATTGGCAATAATGTCACCCTTTAAATCACCTGTGAAACTACCTGAGCTGTTACCTTGAAATACTCCCACAAACTTATCTGTAGCAGTGATCACAGTGCCAGTAATTGTAGTCCCAGCAATAGGAGATGGTGTGGTCTTACCTATCTCTGTATTATCTATAGTACCTGGAGTACCTGTGGTTGAATAAATTGCTACTTCATTAAATGTGCTTTTGCCACTGCTATTAACATTGCCAGTGAATACGGCATTAGTGCCATCTGTGCCATTATCTAATATTTTACTTGTGCCATTGCTGGCATAAACATCGCCAGTCAAGTTACCCGCGACATTACCGGTAACATTGCCACTCAGTGATCCATTGAAAGAAGCATTTGATCCATCTGTGCCGTTTTCTAATACTTTTGTTACACCATCAGCAGCATAGATATCGCCGATTATGTTACCAGTAAAAGCAGCAGGAACAGTAGTACCATTGCCATTTTCTAATACTTTAGTTGTGCCATTGCTGGCATAAACATCACCAGTTAGGTCTCCTGCAACATTACCTGTAACATTGCCACTCAATGATCCATTGAAAGAAGCATTTGTGCCATTTGTGCCGTTTTCTAATATTTTTGTTACACCATCAGCAGAATAGATATCGCCGATTAATTTTCCAGTGAACACAGCATTAGTGCCATCGCTACCATTTTCTAATATTTTGTTTACACCGTCGGCAGCATAGACATCGCCAATAAGCCTGCCTGTAACTCCTGTGGTAGTATTCACTGTACCAGTAAACACGGCATCGGTTCCATCTGTGCCGTTTTCTAATATTTTTGTTACACCATCAGCAGCGTAAATGTCACCAATTAGTTTACCGGTAAAAGAAGCATTAGTACCATCTGTACCGTTTTCTAATATTTTAGAAGAGCCGTTGTTGGCATACAAATCGCCAACAAACCCAGTATTAGCTCTAATTGTTGTGCCAATAATTGATGCAGGTGTGATACTACCAATAATTGTATTATCAATATATCCACTGCTGATGTCAGCTCTAGTAAATGTACTTTGACCAGTGCTGGTAATAGTGCCGTTTACATGACCGTTAAAACTGGCATTTGTACCATCGGTGCCATTGTTTAAAATTCTAGTGCCATTTACTGAATAGATAGCACCTGTTAAATTGCCAGTGACATTGCCAGTAACATTACCAACTAAATTTGTACTTAATGCTTGGTCAAGGCTAATACTATTAGCTGTAATATCTCCAGCTACATTAAGATCGCCGCCTACTCCTGCTCCACCTGTAACTACTAAGGCGCCTGTGGTGCTATCCGTACTTTCTGTGGCAGATAAAACTCTAACATTTACACCGTTCTGAATTTCAAACAGTGCAGGACTTATGTTAACAGTGTTAGAACCATTATTATAAAATATTGTGTATGTTGGGTACTGATCTGTACCTGTAGAAACAAAAGTAGTTCCTAACAGGTTGGATAATTTACTAGAAGTTACAGCGTAGGTTAATTGATTCCATAGATTGATACCGTCACCAATTTTAAAGTTCTTATTGGTTATGTCGACGCCGATTTCACCTTGAGCTAGTTTAGGATTAACTCTACTCCAATTTGCTGCCGTATCTCTTCGTAGCTGTATTTTTTTTGCCATTCTTGTCTCCAGCGATTTGCTTGGAGACTGACTCCAAACCGCCCATAAAACTATTTATTAAGAACGGCTTGGTTATTAACTAAGCTTAGGTCAATTGAATTCCACTGGTTTTGCTTAGGTATTGCTTGGCAATATCATCATCTGTGCGAGCAAAAGTGATAACTGCTGTTCTAGCAATGGCATACTCCTCTTCAGGTCTCACTGTCATCATGTATGGCACCATGCCCATACCCTGCTGACTCATCATTAACACACTGGGCTTGGTAACATAAAAATTGATACCATCCTCACGTACATAACGTCCTAAAATTTCCTCTCCGCTACTTACTTTGAAACTGATAATATCATTGTTTTTAAAATTATTTTCAACTAACATTTTTATCCTTTATATTGTTCGAAAAACTCTGCTGGCTTGCTATCTAAGCCTTGAAACCCTCCTGGCAATAAGGTAGTGCCATCAAATATCTGTGGCACACTACGCAGGCCTTGATCCATTAGAAATTCTTTAGATGTGGGATCATCTTGTACATTGATTGTTTTGTAAGGTACGCCTTTACTTTCCAATAGGGCTTTGGCTCTGTCACAAAATGGACAGTCATATTTTGTATATACTGTAAGCATTATATCTCCTTTTAAGGATTATAACATGGGCAGCTCATCATAGTCAATACTATCGCCCATAATTCCTATAACATAATTAGTCGATTCATTTTCCTGCAAAGCTGTCTGCTTTTTGCTAGTATCACTATGTTTATTGAACCAAGGAATAGGAGTAGTCTTGGGTGCGGGACTCATGTACTTTAGGCCAATATCTTTTAAGGCTGCGGCTGCTGTATAATCCACAAAATCTTTTAGAATGTTAGCATTTAATCCAATTACTGGACCTTTCATAAACAAATAGTCTGCCCAGGCTTTTTCTTCACGGATCACATCTAAGTACATACTATATACTTCCTGTTCACAATCTTGTTTTGCTTGAGCAAATCTTGCATCTTCTTTTACTACTTGATTAATTAACCAAGCAGTCCAGCCTTTGTGTAATAGTTCATCCTGTAGGATAAGACTAATAATGTTGCCATTGCCAATAAAGATTTTATTCTCTACCATGGCTAGGCTGGTGGCAAATGACACCATAAATCTAAATGCCTCCAAAGCATAACTGGCATTGAGTGCCAACCAAATAGATCTAACGTGTACCTTTTCACTGATTGTCTCGCCAAGCTCTTTATGACAATTAATTATGTGCAATTGATCATAATAGTTACCCACACTTGACGCCATGTCCACTATCTCTTTGGTATCATGGATAGTATTAAACACATCTTTAGGTACATTATAGATATTACGAATAATGTGGCTATAGCTACGACTGTGTATATTAGTTTCAAAGAAGCTCCAATTATACATCAGTGCTTCCATCTCTGGTAAACTTACACAAGGAGTAAACACCTGTGCTGGTCCACGACCTTGTATACTATCCAATGCTGTTTGACGTAGCAAATTGCTGGTAAAGATATGACGTATGCTACTGCTGGCATCTTTGAAGTCGCTGGCATCTTTGGTCAAACTGATTTCCTCTGGCACCCAAAAGAACCCACGGGCTGTCTGTTCAAAGTCTACAATCTTTTTGTATTTTACTTCTTCGAAACGTTGTATAGTAACTGGACCAGCTGGATCCAAGAACATTTTACGATTTAAATAGTCTGTCTTAGTGGTTAGGTTATATTGTTCTTTACTCATAATTTACAGGCCTCGCAGTCCTCGTCCTCGATTAACTCTCTGTGATTGTCAAACCCGTTGTAATGTACTTCGGGTGTGGGTTCGGGCATTTTACTACCCTGCTTATCTATCAAACTGTAATACAATGTTTTCAATCCCCAAATATGTGCTTGCATTAGGTTCTTAGCAATTAATGTACTAGGCACTTTACGGTCTGCAAAATGTTTGGGACTATAGAATGTGTTGGTACTGATGCTTTGATCCACATAGGCAGCCAATACTGCTGCTGTTTTCAAATAGCCAACACAATCCTTCTGTTCCCACATGAGTTGATAACGATTTTTAAGTCTATGATACTCTGGAACAACTTGAATGAAACTGCCTGCTTTGCTTTCTTTCACACTGATTAGACTCATAGGCATTTCAATACCATTAGTGCTGTTAATTACCACACTGCTGGACTCTACAGGAGCAATAGCCATCATTGTGGCATTGCGTACACCATACTGTTTCATATTAGCACGTAGGGTTTCCCAGTCAAGTTCTGGTGTAAACTCTGCTAGATCATTAACTGCATCAGCTCTGAGTTCCCAAGGGAATACGCCCTGCCCATATCTTGTCTTATGACTGTCTTTACATGGGCCACGTTCTTTGGCCAACTCTACAGTGGCTTCAGTCAAGTAATAAGCTTGATGTTCTATCCAACTCTTAACATCTTGTAGGGCATCCTTATCACCGTACTTAAAGCCACGCTTGGCGTGCCAATAGGCCAAGTTAGTTACTCCAATCCCTAATGGTTGAATTTCGTCATTACTCAGTTTGGATTGAATACTGAGGAAGTCCTGATAATCAAGTATGTTACATAGGCTGCGCTGGAGAATACGACAGGCACGGCGCATATCCTCGGGATTTCTGAACGCACCCCAATTAATCGATCCCAAGGTACATAGAGCGATACGGCCATCGTTATCATCCAAACGCTTGAATGGGCGAGTAGGAAGTAGAATTTCACAACAAAGATTACTCTGGTAAATTGTATGATAGTCAGGATCAAATGGGCCCTGCTTCATTACGTTGTCAATGAACACCAAGTAGATACGTCCTGTATCTGTGCGTTCTTTTAATATGCCACTTTTGAATACTTCTTCAGCACTAATAACTTTTTTACGAAGACCTGCTTGATTTTCGTATTTTACATAGAGCTCTTCGAACTTTTCTGTATTGGAGTAGAAGGCTTCGTAGAGGTCCGGTACTTGGTTTGGGTCGAAGAACGTAATATTTTCTTTGTTCTTAAACCTACGCCAGAAGAATGCTGAGAGTACGACACCATAGTCCATATGTCTGACTCGGGTTTCTTCTGTGCCTTGGTTATTTTTGAGCACAATAAGGTCATCAAATTGGTGATGCCAGACCGGATAGAATACAGTCGCTGAAGCATTTCTAATCCCTCCTTGTGAACAGGATCTAAGATCCCCAAACCATTTCTTTAAGAACGGAATCATGCCAGTATGCATGATCTCGCCTCCCCTAATTGGACTACCCAATGGGCGTAGTCTACCAATCTCTAATCCAATGCCTGCACGTTTACTGGCATATTTAGCCATCATTTCGCCTGAGGCAAAGATGCTGTCTAAATCGTCATCACTGCGTATGAGAACGCAACTACTAAACTGCTTAGTAGGGGTTCCGAGACCAGCCAATACTGGAGTCGCCAAAGTAAATAACCCATCACTGGCTGCATTGTAATACTCCCTAATATAACGCATTCTAGCACTCAACGGCTCTTCCTTATGAAAGATAGTTGCTGCCGCAATAATATAACGAACTTGTGGTGTTTCATAAATTTCTTTAGTACTACGATTACGCACAAGATATTTTTCAATTAGCTGTTCAATAGCAGCATAACTGTACTCTTCATCACGTTCATGTCGAACAAAGGAATCAATAGTATTCCAATCTGCCTCAGTGTACCATTTTAGTAGTTCAGGAGTATATAGGCCTATTGCTACATTGCGTTTAACTATATCATAGAGCCTAGGAACATCATAGCTGCCGTATACATCTTTGCGTAGCATACTGAGACGTTGCTTCCCCGCCACATATTGATAGTTAGTATTGCCCGTATCTGGATTACTTTCAATATCAATCAAATCAACGATAGCACGTAAGGTAATTTCATCAATTTCCTTAGTGGTAATACCATCGTAAAAATGCGGCTGTGCTTTGATCTCTATCATACTTTGACTAACATCAGCTACACCGCTGCATACTTTGGCAATTTGTGTCTGCCATTTGCTTAAATCTAAAGGAACACTGACCCCGTTTCGTTTCTTGACTGTAATTTTATTCATAGATTGACTTTTTAGAGTTATTTTACAGTAATATTAAAATTATTGCTAATGTTAGTTAGCTCAAAATCTTATATGTGTAAGTAAGTTTGGCTTGATCGCCTTGGCTAAGGGTTTCCCCGTTATATTGATAAAACACTTCTACAACATATCTTGTTCCAAAATATGTTCTAGAGCTAGCGGTAAAAATTAAATGAGTATCTTCTATTGTGTAATCATCTTCGGAGCCTACTCCATGGTAATCATAATCATCTATGAGTTCTATTGAAGGAGTATCATCGTCGTTACGATTGTTTGCATCTGCTAAAATCGATAATTTACCTCTTCTTATTCTACTTCTATTAGTGCTTTGATAAAGATACTCGACTTCTAAATGGCAAGTCTGTGCAATAGGTAGTCTAAAAATATTAGTAGGAGTTGTTGTATACTCTAATAATTTTACATTAGTGAAGGGATTTGTATAATTGGCCTTGGCAATTACTTCGCCAATATAGGGTCTAGGATAAAGATCATTGGATAAATCAGTATGTCTGTCTGAGTTGTCATTACTAACTAGATTTCCCGGAACATCAAATTCTACTACACCATAAGCAGAATTGAAACTATTACCAAAATTATCACCAACTAATGTGAATTTGTTTTGACTACTGACGTTCCCTGATCCATTGTATATTTTAATACCTTGTTTTTGAATATTTTTAAAAATACTGTTTGAAATAGTATTGTTTCTGGGACCATATATTTGTCCATAGGAGGTTAGATCAGCACCTTGTCCAAAATTTATTGCAACTTCATTGATAGAAAATTTACAATTTTGAATAAAATTCGACTCGATATCTCCTTGTGCATTTATACTAACTCTAAATTTAGAAATATCAATATTGTTAAACTCGTTATCATTGCAAGTAATTAATTCTGTAGTAGACAACATATCAAAAGCCTTACTATTAGAAAAATTCTGACCTTGAATATTGTTAACCCAATTGCCTTTTATTTCTAAATCACTAAATTTACTGTTCTTTACAGAATTCATTGACATTGCTGTGGTATTGGTATTGTCTACAATTAAAGTAAATCCGGTTAGGGTAACAAATCTACATTGATTGTCGCCTGTATTAGCTGGTGTTGAAGACGAAGTTGTGTCATCGTTAACTAATCGAAAAGCTGTTCCTGTGCCTGTATACTTAAAAATAGTCCTCCCACAACCAGAACCCACAATATGTGTAAAACTGTGAATTCTTATAGTAGTATCAAACTCAAATGTTCCAGGCCCAAACTCTAATATGGCTCGTTTATCTAATGAAGACTTATATAAGTAATCAATGGCTGTTTGAATATTATCAGCCATAGTTTTATTCTTGCTAGGACGAGTGTCATTGAAACTAGAAAAATTTACTCTTTCGTCTAGCCTATCTTGAACTGTTCTAGGCGGTAAAGTAAGATCCTTCTTATAAACGTAATCAGCAATATTTAAAATATTACGTTCGCCAATAAGATCTGCACCTGTTAATATTCTAGTATTTCCAACCGCCGGAGCTCCTTCGCTAATTGCTCCGTTACCAATGTATAATTGTTGAGTATCTATGGCCCAGGCCATTTCCCCACTGGCTAATTGTGGTATACCTGTTTCAGTATTTTCTCTTCCACGACGGACCTGTATTCTGGAAATTTGTACTACGGCCATATAATTATCCCCTTGTAGGATATTTATCAGATGTTCGAATAGTATTCTTCTAGTCTATTGAACCAACGATCAGTCCAATAATCAAAATGCTCTGGCAACAATCTAAACTCTTGATACTCAGGCTCACCCCACTGCCCTGGTGCAATCTCTGGTGGCTTAACACACATCATGATAACACCTTTGCGTATATTAGTACCATGTACTTGATTATGTGCTAGTGCATAAGCAGTGAGCTGAAGGAAATAATCATCAATCCATTCTATCTTCTTTGGCTTGTTAGTCTGTTTGAAGTCTAATATACTTTCTTCACCCTGATGTAGGCCCACACAATCGGTAGTACCTGCATACAATTCAGGATAGTACAAAGGCACTTCGCTACCCCATATTTCTGTAATATGTCCAAAACCTTTCTCAATGACCTTTTTGGCCATTACCAAGCTTTGTTGTGCATAGGGATTAGAAACCGTGTCTTTGATGCCTTCGCCCTTGACATAACGTTCAAGGAAGGTATGCATACGAGTACCACGATTGGCTGCTTCTGTAGTAATCTGTTGAGCCTTGGATTCACCCACACTACGTCGCCAATTGAGTAGTGCTTGTTTGGCTTCTTCTGGTTTGGTTTTATCTAGTACAGTGGTAACGCTGGGAACTTTGTTTCCGTCTGGGCAAGCGTATAAACGCTTGCCTGTGCTGTCATCTCTGGATAATTTGGTATATTGATATCGTTCTATTAGTAAAGTCATTCCGTATTATACTACAGAGTTAAAGATTTGTCAACCTATTCTTTTTGCCGTTGCTTTTTTAGCCATTTGACTCACTGTGCTCTTGCCCGTTACACCACCGCTTTGTTGACTGGCTGTTTCCTTACTGGTCTTTAACTTGACTCCTTGCGGATCAAAACTACATATTTCTTTGAAACTGGGATTGGCATCGAACCTAGGAGCAAACTTGTCTACACTATCAATGCGCTGTCCTATGGCATTTTGTGTTTCATTACCAAGAGCTCTCCAACTAATAATTTCTGGATTACCTCTGCTATCGGCGGCATTTTTCTTTGCCACCAATAGGTCAAACAACTTATCAGTGGCTTCTGTTACTTTTTTTTTTGGAAGTTAGGATAGTGGCCAACTTGCGGCTGTACATACTTTCTCTCATGGCACGACCAGCTGCTCCACCTTCCGGGGCTGCACCTGCTGCCTCTTCTGGAGGACCTTCTTCAGCACCCATGCCACCCATGCCACCTGCTAGTCCTGGTCCAGCACCCATGCCACTTGGAGCTGGGCCACCTGTGCCTGTTAAGATGCCAACAGCCTGTGCTAGTGCCTGACGATTCTTTTCCAGTGCCAAATAGATTTCATCCAATGCTGGACGAACTGTCTGCTCAAATTGTGTACTGGTGTCGCTGCCCATTTCATCTCTTATAGAGTCTAATAAATCTAACATAGCTTCTGATTTCATTGAAGCAATATCTTCTAACCAGCCTGTAATACGATCAACCATGTCCTTACTGGCCATGATTAGTTCTGCCTTTTCCTCTTCGCCTTCCGTGATAATTAAATCTCTTACAACACTCTTAGCTGTGGTCTCGTCTAGATCATAACGTACGATTAGTTCGCTAACAACTTCCTCATCAGCATCACGTTCCATCATTAAACGTTGTCTTGCGTTCTGAACCCAGCCTTTATTTAATCCATGTCCTTGTAGACGACGCATGGCATTGTGATATTCTTTTAGATTCTTCATCTTTTTCTTCTTACCTCTAGTACCCTCTTCCACATCATCTTCTTCACGTGTTTCACGCTCGGCAATTTCTTGATTGATCACATCAAGAAACATTTTGTTCTTTTGATACTTGTGACTGCTTAATACACTGTCATAACTCTCATTAGTTTCAAATTGACTCTGAGCAGTTCTTAGCTTGTTTCTTGCATCATGCAATTGCTCTGTGGTAAAGCGCTCGAGGTTAATGCTGTATCCAAACTTTTGGGATAAACTTTCATTAAGTTGTCTACTGGTAAGTGGTTTATGAAGATCTTTGATATTCATACTGGGTTCCTAAATATTTAAGTTATTTATCTAAATGACGTAGCAAACGCATTGCTTATTTTATCACGATAGTAGTCTGCTCGATCTCTAGTCAATTCGCCTCGCCATAAGTATAAATCTCTTTTGACTAGGTCTTTGGTTTTCTTATATAGCTCTTTAAAAGTCAAATGATCGTTGTAATTGGCCCAATAGTGCTCGTCTAGTATTTTAGTTTCAATTAATAGATCAATTCTATTTGTTCTATGATAGTTAGCTGCCAGCAATGCGCTACTTTTTAAGTTAAAGTCGTCTATGAATACTTTGCTTTGATTCTGTATTCTACTCAATGTCCAGCTGGCATCTTTGTTCTTTTTAATAACATAGTTCTTGTAGGCCACACTGCCATCTGGCAGTATAGTCAATGGCATTATGTCATTGACTTCTTCCAAAAACTTTTCTAATTTCTTAGCGACTTGCTTGATAGTCATTGGCTACAACCTTTGGATCCTTATGCCCTATCTTGATCAACAAGTGCTTACGTATCATTACTTCGGCTATTTGTTGTTCGCGTTGGGGCATAGTACTTAGCAAAGTAGGCCTAGTTAGTTTGTCTAATAAGGCACGTTCCTCGTTAGTAGTATAGATTTCAAAACTCTTTATCAGTTCGTTGATTTTCATCTAAGTCCTGCAATACGTAGCATAGCTGTGAGTTCTGGATCTTCTCTAAGTCTACTTTCACCTGTTGTAGTGTAATCAAAAGCACCTTGCTGAGGTGGTGCTGCTGCTGGTTTTGCTGCTCCTGGTGGAGGTTGGAATCCGCCTGCCTTTTGATATTGACCTTTGTTTGTTAACCAATTTAGACCTTTGTTTATTAAACCTTGATTTTTTGGCAAATTAGGATTACTTCCAGGCATGATTTGTTTACCATCTGGGCCAACTACCATTGTACTGCCATCTGGGCGAGTAACAGTCGTGTTACCCTCGTCGTCGCCAACTGCTTGAATACCTGTCGGTGCTGGTGCTGGTGTTGGTGCTGGTTTATTCTTAGGAAGATTAGGATTACTTCCTGGCACATATGGAGTACCGTCATCATTAGTTGCTGCAACACCGCCTGGCCCTGTAGTAAGTTTACTACCATCACCCATGTCTTGTGTAGTAGTTTTGTTCTTAGGAAGATTAGGATTGCTTCCTGGTATGTATGGATTACCATCGCTATCAGTTGCAGCTACAGCACCTGTTTTGGGATCAGTAGTAAGTTGACTACCGTCGCCCATATTTTGTGTATTTGCTGCTGGAGCAGGTGTTGGTCCAGGCCCTGGCGGAGTAACTGGTCCTGGCGGAGTAACTGGTCCTGGCGGAGTAACTGGTCCTGGCGGAGTAACTGGTCCTGATGGTTTATTTAAATCTACTGCTGTGCTTAAAAGTTCGCCTGTTCCAGGATCTCTCGGACCGTCTTTAGCCATGTCCGATGCTACCTGTTGCTTGGCCATTGCTACTTTTAAGGCCGCTGTTGTTTTTGGTCCAATTTGTCCGTCTGGATTTAATCCTTGATTCTTTTGAAAGTTTTTAATAGCCTGTGCATCCATTTTCATTTTTTGTGCCAAGTCCACACCTTCTGGATCTGGTACAAATGGTTTCTTAGTTGCTGCTGGCTGTGTTGCTACTGGCGGTTTTGTTGTTGGTTTTGCTTGATTAGCTGGATTCTCTAACCCACCAGTTGGTATAGCGGTAGCTGCATTTGTTGTTCCAGATGGTTTGAGAGCCGCACTGCTTGTTGGTGCTGGTGCTTTTGGTGTACCATCGGGATTATGTGTAGCACCGTATTTCGCATCCCATTCTGCTTTTGCATTAAATGTTCCAGAAATTCCGCTTGGTTTTGGTGGCGCCGATCCTGGTGGTACTTTCACTGGATTCCCTACTTCTGCCACCATTTTGATGGTATTCATAGTTTTTGGATCTGGCTGTCCAGTTTGATCCAACCCCATATACTTTTGAAAGATACTAATTGCCCTAGCAGTATCTGCATGTTTATCATTGACTGATTCTTTTAGACCAGATAGTTGTCTTACTCTAGCTACTTCGATTTGCTCCAATAGAGCCTTGGCAAAGATTTGTATATTATTCATTTTAGATTCCTGCTAATTTTTTTAAATTTAAAACATCCTGGTTCACAGTTTGTTTGTTCAGTACACTTACTCCAGCTACACGATGTGCTAGTTTGGTTATATAGGCTGATTCATCTAAAGGTTCATTTAGACTTTTGAATTCTTTTTCTAAGTTGGCTATGGGATCTTCTTCACCAAAATTCTCTGTGGTTGGTGCAGCTTGTTGTCCACCTTGCTCTGGTGGCGTACCTGCAGGGGGTTGTGTTGCACCGTTTGTTGGTGTAGGATTAGGACTCATGGCCCCTGGAGCACCTGCTACCTTAACCTGTGCTCCTGGCTTAAGAGCATCTGCAGGGTCAGGCGCATTAGCCTGGGTGGCATTGGGATTTACTACAGTATCACCTGTTTCTGGATTAACCGATACTACTCCTGGCTTGATCGGCACTTTGATCTCAGGACTTGCCGGATTTTTAGGATCTTGCTTGTAAGTCACTTCTGTATTACTGGCATTGACCACTGTGGCAGGCATCAATTCTGGCATATTTTCGCCAAGTATTTCTTTAATTTTCATATTGTTGTTCCAAACTTAATCTTTCGGCCTCTATATTACTTATGTGATTTCTAAGTTTTTCTATGTGACCTTTGGCTCGTAACACTTTAAACGCTATGTTTTCTGCACTGAGCTCGCCACCTGTGCTTAACCCATGTTGACGCAGTCTTTTAATACTGTCCAATACTTCTTTAACACTATCCAAGTCATCACTGCGTAAGGCCACACGTACTTTGCCTACAAACTGTTTATACTTTTCTTTGACTGCTGCTCTATCCACAATGTCTTCCACAGTCTCTGGGATCTTTAACCAACGATCATCTAATACAGAATATATACCTGCACTGGTATGTGGTTGTTGACTGTCTTGTACATATAGTTCTACATCTATACCTTTAATCTGTATGCTGTGCTGAAAGTTATATTGATTCTTCTTTGCATCAAACAACTGTTTGAGCAGGATCTTCTTGTCTTCGGGTATGTCTACTACAAGATGCAAGTCAATATCACTATTCCTACTATAGGTATATCCAGCATTACTGCCACTTAAGGTAATGTCTTGTAAGTGTAATTGATCAATGCCAATATACTCTATAAAATTCTTAGCTATCTTTAATAATGTATAACGTACAATGGGCTTGAGTACTCCCTTACGCCATAGTTTAGCATTAAGGTGTTGATGAAAGATAACTGCTGTACTAACAAGATCTTCGTGCATGCCATATTTATCTTAACATTTCGAAACTAATATTGACGCCAGGCCTAAACACGCTGGGTTTAGTCTTTATGGTTTCTGTCAGTCCTGGTATGTAAGGCACTAGATCAAAGTCCTTTTTTAGTAAGGCCACATCGTCGCCGTCTTCTACAAACACAAACTCTAATTCCACACTCCAATCAAAAACCCAAATATTACATAGGTCTTTGCCCTTCATGCCATATTTTTCTGGAAAGTCTATAATAACCTTAGGTGGATAATCATAATAAAGATTACTACGCATGCCAACAGTCTGTACTACAGTATCGAAATTCTGCTGTTGGCTACGTGCTTGCTGTTTATGTTCGTCATTGCGATATTGCCCTGTATTGGTAATATCCACAAGAGTATAGATTGTGTAACGCATTAGCTATTTAATGCGTAGTTAATGACTAAGGAATTATTTGCCTAGTACTCTAACTAAGTCGCTTAAATGACCCATTACAAAACCTATTACTATGGCAGCGCCTGTGATCAAATAAACCCATCTATTCTTAAAGTCTTCTAAATTATCTAACTTTTCAAGAACCTTAGTGTTGGCTTTTTTAGCTTCTTCTTTATTTTCTTCTAGCTTTTCGTAATAGGTATCGCGATTGACATTGTAGATATCCAACATTTTGTCAAGCTTTTTATCCATATCATCACTAATAGATTCAACAGCATCGTGTACACTCTTGACATCTTGTTTGAGATCGTCAATCTTTTCACCTAAATAGGTAACTTTAGTTTCAACTACACCTACACGTTCTTCAATAGTGGCCATTATCATAGTCCTATGTATAAAAAATATTTATAGCTGAGTAAAAATTAGTTATATTATAATATAAGTGGCAATTAAGGACACTTCGGTGTCCTTAATTGCCTTCCCATCCCGATTGAGAATTAAGAAACGCCGTATAGGCTTGTTAGTTGTGTTACTGTAACAGTGGATGTTGTACCAGAACCTGTTAGTGTACCAGCTCCGCCTAGAGCCTTGTCTGCTCTAACTGCTACGATGTCAACGTCTAGGGCATGTCCGTCACCAACAAAAATCATTGATGTACCGTCACTCTTTACTTGGAAAAGAGCACCAGTTGTACCAAACTCTTGTGCTAGGCTTGTGGCCTTACTGTATAAACCATCACTGTATGTGCCTGGAGCAGTGTGATCACTCTGTCCTGAATCAACATCAGTAATTGTGCTGTATGCAATCTTAAATACTTTTAGTTGTAATGTGCTGTATAATGTACCCTTTGCGATATACGCTGGGTTGGCTTTAAAAACTTGTGGCATAATATTCTCCTCGTTGCCTTAACCCGCGAACTCTACGGGTTGTGTAAAAGTATTTACCAAATTTTAAAAAATTGGGCAACTTAGACCCAATTTTGATTAGATTGAATTCTTATTATTTTTACGACTTTCGTGTACTTTGTTCATGCCACGTTTGAACTTGTCCCCGTCACTGGTGCGTATGGCGTTAATAAACCTACGCTCTAATTCACCAGCAGTCTCTACATCATATTGTTCTTTAATTAACTTCAAAAGATTAGCAGCACTGGCTATTAGGTTCACACCTTTAGTTTCGATAAGGTGGTCCTTGTTGCGGATCAAACTGATCTCGTTTAGCTCTTCAAGAATGCTTCTAGTGCTTTTCTTCATATCCGTTCCCGTCCAACTATTTATAGTGACTGAACAAAGTCATTTAATAAGCTGATTATGGTTGTATATTTCTTAGGCAAAATACCTTGATTCTTGTTGCAATGCAGCATAAATCCTGCTACAATAACTAAATACTCAGTAGAAACCATGAGTATCTACTTAACCAAAAGGAAACACAAAATGTTTATTTTCGCAGTATTTGACAAGTTAGTCAATTTATTAGACCGTTTCAGCAGTCATCAAACAGATTTGGAAAGATTTATCATTGCTCACAATCCTGCACATGGTGGTGATGTGGACAATCTTATCCGTCAATTCACATACGGTCGCAGAGGTGCATTATGAAATCGTTTTTTAATTTTATTAGTATATTTTTAAAAGAATTTAGTAGAGCCAAAGAAGCTACAGTGTTAGCGAGATTAGGAAAGTATGAAGCTGCATTATCTTTTTATAAAAGTTAAAAAAGTTATTATGAATCTACTAAATTTTATTATTGCAGTAAGATACTTTTTAAAGTGGAATTGTAATAATTTTGAGGTACATCCATGAAGATGGCCGCAAATAAATTTCCCAGAAAGATTTAAATAAACATATACTTTAAAGGTAAGATTATGTCTACTAAATTTTCGCATTCCAAAGCCTCCGAAGCAGAATTCAAAAGCGGAGGCCTAAGAGATTTTTTTCTATATAGAGACTTAGGAGTAGCAGATGCCACACACGGTAGAGTAGTTGCACATATAACCAAGGCCAATATGCCACCCGAACAAGGCACTGGGTGGCATATCCACGTGGCAGACTTTCAAATAGTTTATATGTTGAAAGGATGGGCCAAGTTTATGTATGAGGATAAAGAAACACTAGTACAGGCAGGCGACTGCATTCATCAACGTCCTGGTATTGTACACTATTTGTTTGACTACAGTGAAGATATGGAGTATTTGGAAATAGTTGGCCCAGCTGATTTTGGCAGCGTTGACGCCGAAGCCCCTTGTGCCGTACCACCAGTAACTCCTTGGAGCAAGTGATGAAGCCGGTATACATACACGGAGCCAGTGCTACCAGTGATAGCTTTAACTATATCCGCAGTAAAGTAGGCAAGGGAGTAGACATTAACTACGACAGCCGCAAAGGATTTGAAAACAATTTAAGTGACATGTTAGAACGATTAGCCACTGTGGATGACATATTCTTTGTGGCACATAGCCTAGGCGGCATTTATAGCCTACACCTTGCCAATACTATTCCTAAACGAGTACTTGGTGCTGTTACACTGAGCACTCCATATGGTGGTGCAGAAGTTGCCGATGTACTAACATTCTTCATGCCATTCAGTAGACTCATGCGTGATATAGGGCCTAGCAGTTGGGCTATGCGTCGAGCAGACTCTATTAAGATACAACATCCTTGGACCAATGTAGTCACTATGAAAGGACAGAGTCCTTTTATTCCTGAGGACAATGATGGAATAGTTACAATTAGCAGTATGAAACACCATATTGACATGGAGTTAGTTGAAGTTAACTTCAATCACTATGAAGTAGTATTGAGTGACGAAGTAGTAAAGATCATTAAGGAACGGATAGATAGAGTACGGAAATAACTTGCTCTTATCTATTCTAACCTGTATAATAAATACATAGGCAGCAAGGTTGCTGCTTATACAGACATACACATAGGAGATTATTATGTCAGACTTTGCACCAAAGCTTCCAGAAGTGAAGTTCAACAAGAACGGATACGAGATCCGTACAGAAATCCTCGATATGGCTAAAAGCCTTATGTTGGATGAATATCACGCTAAATTTAACGGCTGGCAAATTTCAGCGCAGCGTGATGAAAAATCAGGAACAGTCGTTACCACAGTAGATATGCCACAGTTTCCTGGACTTGAGCAAGTACTAGCCACAGCAGAAAAAATGTACGGCTTTGTCAATCAAGGCGCCAAGTCACGTTAATACTTAGTGCCTAGCACTGTAGGGCCTTAGGGCCCTATTTTTATATCCAATCCTTGGGTTTTAGATAACGCTCATATAATAGAGCTTCTGGACTATTGACTTCTGGTCTATAGTCATAACTCCAAGTAACATTGGGTGGCATACTCATCAGTATGCTTTCTGTACGGCCTCCACTCTGTAGGCCAAATAATGTGCCACGATCCCATACTAGGTTAAACTCTACGTATCTGCCACGGCGATATGCTTGCCATGCTCTTTGTTCTGGCCCGTATGCCGAGTCACGTCTTCGCTGTGCAATAGGCATCCAAGCTGACAAAAAGTTATCGCCCACTGCTCTAGTTAAGGCAAATGCTGTGTCAAAGTCTGGTGTGTCTACGTCATCAAAGAATATGCCGCCTATGCCTCTAGGTTCATTACGATGTTTGAGATAAAAATATTCATCACAGGCTTTTTTATAATTGGCATAGACGTCTTCACCAAATGGACGCAATGCATCGCTGCAAGTACGATGAAAGTGCTCAGCATCGTCATCAAAACCATAGTAAGGAGTAAGATCCATACCACCACCAAACCACCACGTTGCTGGTTCGTTGCTTGTGGCCTGTGCCACAAAGAAGCGCACATTTAAATGTACGGTTGGTACATATGGGTTGAGTGGATGAAACACTAGACTCATTCCCATTGCTTCCCACTTTCTGCCTATTAGGTGTGGGCGTGCTGCTGTGGCCGATGGTGGTAGTTGATTGCCTGTTACATGGCTAAACCCAACTCCTCCACGCTCAAGTAGTTGTCCACCTTCCAGTATGCAAGTTATACCTTCTCCAGTAGGTTTACTCCATTCGTCTGCTTTGAATTTGGCTGACTCTTCGTTCATTTCCAACATATATACTATGTTTTGTTGAAGACCAAGTAGCCAAGTTTTAACTGCTTTTGAATCAATCATGCTTGTTTCTTCCTCTACGCATATTGGCCTGCCATCTGGCTAATTGTGCTTTACGCCCTGATCCATGACCTATCTTATCCAATGTGCCTAAACTGGCCTTCTTGGGTATGCCATGTCTAGCACTATCCCCTTTGTCTTGAGGATTACGGCCATCAGCAAAGTTCTCATCAAGGTTATCCAAATAGTTTTTCATTTTGAATAAACCATCTTGATCCAAGTCATCTAGATATCTATGTCCAGCAACACGTCTAGTTAGTTTTAAGAAGGCTGGCTCGTCATCCCATTTAATGCCTTTCTTATCTGCTATTTTATGTATGTGCTTAGGTGTTAGTCTGTTCTTTTGGCTCTCTGCCAATATGGTAGCGTGTTGAAATAATTCAGGATTCATCTTAGCCCATAGGCGCATGACCACAGCGGCCTTGGCATTTGCTTCGTTTTCTTCATCACTACCATCTCTGCCACTGTCTGGTTTGAGTTGGCCATTGATGTCTTGTTTGTAGTGTACCATTTCATGTGCTAGAGTACGTAACACATCCATAATATGTCTATTGCCAATGTTAATCTCTATGCCCTGTCCTGGCATGTATCCACCAAAGCTACGACGTTGACTGGCCAGCTTGGGATTTCTATGTAGTTTAATTTTAGGTGGCTCTTTCAAGCCTAGTTTTTGACTGGTAAACTTCACAAAGGCCTTGATGATAGGTTCACTACCATCATCTGGGCGAGGCTTGTCAGTCAATTCAAAAAATTTCATATAAAACGTGTGCTTTTAGGTTGTTGATCAGGATGTGTGCCTTCCATACGGGCCACACAATTAGGACATTCACAAGTGGCACATTCACATTCTTTACATTTAGGTTTGTTGCAATGATGTGCATGTCCACATAGTCTACATGGAGTGAATAGGGTTTCAGTACCTTCCTCATCAATTAGGTCTACTATACTAAACATATCAGTTCCTTGTTTAATTAATTATTTAATTAACTCCAAGTACCGTTGGCTGAATCAGCTCCAATTGGTCCTATGGGTAATAATTTAACGTAAGCGCCAGCTAGAACGCTCCAAGTTATAGGAGTGTTTTGATCTTGGCTAATCATAAAGTTAAGTGAGCCGCCTGTGGTCACATCAATAGTACCCCAAATTGCATAATGTGCAAAGGTATTGTTAGTATCTGCCACTGTTTGTGCTGTGGTAAACAATGAAGTTAAGTTCTTACTCATCATGGTAATACCAGCTGTATATCCATCAATCGTAGTGGTCTTGTTGCCAATCACTGTGTAATTATGCTGTGCTAGTACTAGGCCGCCATTTGCAGCCAATGCATAACTTAGCACACCTGCTTTATTGGCCTGTAAATTAAACACCATCTCATACTGATAACGTGTGTTAGAAATTACGGTGACTCCATTAGTCAATCCAAATGGACTGAGCAGTGTATTTTTAGCACTGGTCAATGTATATGCAGAATTTTGAACATAGATCAGTATGTTAGAGTTTAAGTTTCCGTATGTTGATCCAATTCCTTGTATACCTTGTACACCTTGGGCAGCTTGTGTTCCTTGTATACCTTGACTGGCCTGCATACCTTGTATGCCCTGTATACCTTGATTACCAGTTGATCCATAAGTACCTTGAGTACCTTGAATGCCTTGGCGTCCTTGTATACCTTGTGTACCCTGTGTTCCTTGAGCACCGTCTGTACCTTGTGTTCCCTGTATACCTTGTATGCCCTGAGTACCCTGTGTACCTTGACGTCCTTGGATGCCTTGATTACCCAGTATACCTTGTGTACCTTGTGTACCCTGTAGGCCAGTATCACCAGTTGCTCCATAAGTGCCTTGTGTACCCTGTATACCTTGCGTACCTTGATTACCTGTTATACCTTGAGTACCTTGTGTACCTTGTGTACCTTGCTGTCCTTGTGTACCTTGTGTACCCTGTATGCCTTGGCGTCCTTGTATACCCTGTGTACCTTGATTGCCTGTTATACCTTGAGCACCTTGTTCACCTGTTGTGCCTTGTAGACCTAATGTACCTTGAGTACCTTGACGTCCTTGTATACCTTGATTACCTGTTATACCTTGACTGCCAAAAGTGCCTTGAAATCCAGTAGTTCCTTGGAATCCTTGTATACCTTGAAATCCGTCCGTACCCTGTATACCTTGTATGCCCTGGCGACCTTGGCGACCTTGTGTACCCTGTGTACCTTGTACGCCCTGTGACCCACGTATGTCGCCTACATCATTCCATTGGGCGCCATCCCAAAAGTACAGACTGCCATCAACTATGTTAAGATATCCATCACCAATATCACCAAGATAACTTGTAGGGTAGCCAGGTAGTTCAGTTATGTCACTGACTGAACCTAATATTCTTACACTGGTTCCGTCAACCCCTTTGACACCTTGCAGTCCTATATCGCCTTGTACACCCTGTAGACCCTGTATGACTTCGGGCTTGTTCTTGATATAATCTAATTTGGTGTTGTCAGTTTGAATCCAGTCGCTTTGAATGGCTGCTGTAATTTGTCTAGTGTTATCTCTAAATGTTATACCAGATTCTGTATCTACTGCACCAACGAAAGATAACCCTGTACTATCAACAGTGGCTGACTTTTGGATAGTTGCAGAACCAATGGGAGTATTTTGAAACACAAACTTAGTACCTGCTGTAGTATCAGTAAAGTTTTCAGCAGCTACAGCATCAATTCTGCTGATACTATTCACATAACCAGTAGTACCCCAACCCACAGCTGAAAAACGTGACAGCACATCACCAGCAACCATGGCACTAGGTTCATCCACTGTGCCACGTGCGGCTCTGCCTGCATACAATGGATAAGTGCCTACACCAAAGCTATCTGAACTTATGCGCGAACTCTTACCATCCTGCGCCGTTAGGTGAATCAATGTGCCATCATATAGTGTGGCACGTGGTTGTGTATGTCCATTACTAGTACCAACAATACTTAATGTGGATTTGGTTGGGTCTGAACTGACTGGACTATATATGGCTGTTAGCCCCTCTCTATTAACATCAAATACCGTTCTACCTAAATTGTTTCTTATTCTAATTGGTCGATTAAAATCCACATAGCCTGTGGCATCTGTTGAACCAACTACTATATCTCGAGTAGGATCGGCAATCTTAATTTGATTGTCCACCAATGTGAACTCACCTACACTGAGTCCAGCACCATTCTGAACATATAACAAATTATCCCTAGCACCAATGGCAATATCCTTACCCAAGGTTTCGTCAAATATATAGATAGTACCTGGACCTAAATAGATACTTTTCCAACGTTTGGTAGGTGTACCAAGAGTACTAATGTTATTGGTCACTGGTACTATATTGGTGTTAACAATAACATCGCCTAGTCCACGACTATCTAAAAATATATCACTATCGTTGGCACTTTGAACGTTAAAGTTAGCTTTGGTTAATGGTCGTAATAGATCAAACTCGGCTCCAGTTAATGGCAATAGCTGTCCCAATGAAGATAGATCCAAGCCTACAATAACATAGTTACTCCACTCAGCAGGATCACCTTCTCCAGCTCTTCCACGATCCTGTACCACACTGGGCACAATGCCTACACCAGTTAATATGTCATTAATTTGAATAGCACTGATAGGAATACCACTAGTTCCTGGCGCTAATTCGAATACGGTCCATGGTGCAACAACTCCATTTATGTTTCCATAAGTGCCAGTTAATAAATTGTCGCTTAGGCCAGTGCTGCTATCCACTATACTGACTAGTTCATACTGCGTGATATATGCTTCAATATAGAGATTGCTGTTTAAGATATTGCCATTGTCGCCTACTTTAAGATTGGGCACTTGTACACTGCCACCATTGGGGTTTAATACGATATCGGCATTATGCACTGATCCAGATATGGTTTGCTCATCTGGGCCACCTATACTGAGATTGCCTAAATCATTATATTGTTCTAATTGATTGGTAACATATTCAGTTGTGGCATAATCTTCAAGATTCACACTAATCTTGCCTTCGCCATCAACATATATATTATCACCGATCTTGACGCCGCCTAGTCTAGTTTCTGTGGCAGGTAATAAGGTATAATCACTTTGACCACCTCCAGCAATAATAGTACCACCAGGAGTGACAGTGTCTAATTGTATACGTAAGGTGTTAGTATTGCTGTCATACCAAATACGGTTGAGCTCGCCTATACGAGTATTGCCGTCTGGATAACTATGGAAACTGGTGAATAATTTTTGTGTGAAGGACACGGGCTACTCCCTATCCCTCGAAGGGCTCGTCTTCGTCTGCTACTATGGCTGTGAACTTGTCTGCTTGATTTGGCAATCCTGCCATCTTTTTCATTATTTCTATTTTTTGCTGCAATGGGGGAACCATTACTGGATTTGGATCCAATTCTGGACCTTCGTGTTCATGCTCATGATGACTAGGCAGCTCGACTGACTGATGTCCACCGTGTATGTTAACTTCTACGCCGTCATTGTGCTCTTCCTCACCATCCATAGAGGATAACATATTCACGACGTCTCTTAAAAATTCTGCTGCTCTCATAATGTTATTTAGTAATTATTCTTACTTATGATTATACTAATCTCTCGATGCAGATCGTATTATCGTTATAAAGATAACCTATATGCATTGTGACGCGGTAGGCTCTATTGTTAGTTGTGTCTGTAATAACATATGTTGCTAAATCACCAGCACCAACAAAGTCCCAACCGAATATTGATGTCGTCGGAGTGGTAGTTATATTCACACTAGCTGTTGAGCCACCTGTACCACCAGCAATAGCATAGGTACCGGCTATACGTATATTAAAAGATCCTGATACTGCGGCCAAACTCAATCCACGATTACCGCTAGTTGTCACTGTGGCTTTTAAGTTGTCCATTGTGACAAATGTGCCAGCATTGACTAATGCACTTGACCCAACACCGGATATGCCTTGCACACCTTGCACACCTTGCACACCATTTACCAGTGCAACAAATAATGCGTGTAGGTTGGCGAATCCGGTAGTACCAGTGCCTGCACTAGATACTAACTCTACAGGAAAACTCCAATAACTGGAAGCTGTGCCTGCATTGTAATTTGTTGGTGATCCCGTAATTCTCCAAGTTTGATAGTTAGAGCTTACGTTAGCATCCTGAACTGTGAACTTTTCTGTAGGTCTTAACAAGGCTAAAAAGATATCAATATCAACGTTAGAACTATTAAGGTGACTGATTAATATTGCTGTGGAATCTTTCTGTGAAGCATTATTCCAAATAATAGAACCACTTCCTGGATTACCACTGAATGCTCCTGTATTAGCATTATAAAAAAATAAATTGCTACTTGTTCCATCTTCACCCGCAGTCCCTTGCGCACCTTGACGTCCTTGAATACCCTGTGATCCTTGAATACCTTGGCGTCCTTGTACACCCTGTACGCTTGTGCCTTGTAGCACATATTCTTTAACTGCCTGCAATGACGCCTTGTAATTTGTTCCACTACTAACAAGAGGTAGAACACTGGTTCCTGATACTGGATCTAATGACTGTAACGCCGATATCTTTGTGCCTGACATATTTTACTCCGTAAAAAAGAGGCTGCCATCCTCTTGTAATAAATCTGTTCCGTCTTCTAATAAAATATTAGCAAAACCCATAGTGCCGGTGATCCAAGGTCTACCCTCGATTAGACCGCCTGTATTGGCATTATCTACAACATCGTCACCACTATACTGTGTGGGTAATTGTTCAATATCATACGCAGCTCTTGGATTGCCAACTCTCGCTCTATCAAGTGCAGCCAAATCTAACTTGGCCTTTTGTCTAGCCTCTTTGGTAGGTAAATCACTTATGCCATTTGCTGCCATTTCTTATTCCTTTGTGATATTTATCAATATAAATAGCTCACTATGATTAATAAAACTCAATTTCATAAACTACTTAAGGATCTTAAAGATTCTGGCAAATACAGAGTATTCAATAACATTGTTCGTGAAAAAGGCGAATTCCCCAATGCTATCTGGTACGGCAAGTTTACTATTAAAAACATCGTAAACTGGTGCAGCAACGACTACTTGGGCATGGGACAACACAAAGCAGTGATTGATGCCATGCATACAGCATTAGATCAAACTGGCTCAGGCTCGGGCGGTACTAGAAACATTGGCGGCACTAGCAGCTATCACGTAGCCCTAGAGAACGAACTTGCTACCTTGCATAACAAATCCAAAGCTCTACTATTCAGCAGTGCTTACGTGGCCAACGAATGGACATTGATTTCGTTGAGCAAGATCATTCCCGACATTCATTACATTAGCGATAGCCAAAATCATAATAGCTTGATTGTAGGCATCAGTCATAGCCGAGCAGCAAAGACCGTATTTCAACACAACGATATGGCAGACCTAGAACGTATTTTAAAGGAAGTTAAAGCTCAAGGTCAAACTCCCTGTATCGTATTTGAAAGTGTTTATAGCATGGACGGCGACATTGGCCTAATTAAAGAAATTTGTGATCTAGCAGATGAATACGAAGCCATTACCTACATCGACGAAGTACATGCTGTAGGATTGTATGGACCACAAGGCGGAGGGGTTGCTCAACAATTAGGTCTAGAGTCTAGGATCGACTTAATCAACGGCACATTAGGTAAAGCATTTGGCGTGCAAGGTGGCTATGTTGCTGGAGACTCTGATGTGATTGATGCTATTCGTAGCGTAGCAGCCGGATTTATCTTTACTACCAGTATGAGCCCAGTTAGTTGTGCTGGTGCATTGACTGCTGTAAAGTGGTTGAAAGAACATCAAGAACTAAGAGACAAGCATCAAGAACGTGCCCTCAAACTGAAAGTAGCATTGATTGAAGCTGGTTTACCATATATGGATATTTCCACATCACACATTGTACCAGTGCTAGTGGGCAATGCTGTTCGTTGTAAGGCCATGAGTGATGCCTTGTTAGATGATCACAATATCTATGTTCAACCTATTAACTATCCTACAGTTGCAGTGGGCACAGAACGACTAAGATTTGCTCCAACTCCATACCATGACGATGGCATGATCGAAAAGCTGATCATTGCTCTTAAGGATGTGTTTAGTAGGTTTTGATCAGGACTGCATGGATGCTTTTAACATCCATCCATGCTTTCTATGAGCATCCATACGTTCAGCTAGGAAGTTGCTGAATCCATGCTCACCATATTGTTCCGCTGCATCATAGACCATTTTGAAAAGTTT
>Ga0214921_10000755_pt1 | contig 58006 bp, 58 predicted proteins | sample LL1505_MetaG_FD_177992 | JGI IMG/M metagenome (GOLD analysis project Ga0214921, IMG submission 177992) | Freshwater microbial communities from Lake Lanier, Atlanta, Georgia, United States - LL-1505 | ecosystem: Environmental > Aquatic > Freshwater > Lake | place: USA: Georgia | collected... | reverse complement strand
AGTTATGCTATATGATGCTACACCTAAACACAGGGACAACTTTATTAAATTAGTTAACGAAGGTTTTTATACAAACCTTTTATTTCACAGAATTATACAAGGATTTATGATTCAGGGAGGAGACCCTTTAAGTAAAGATGCGGCAACAGGTACCCCACTTGGAATGGGTGGTGGTGATATGGAAAGAATTCCTGCAGAATTTGATCAAAATCTTATTCATAAAAAAGGAGCATTAGCTGCTGCAAGAGATGGCAATCCTGAAAAAGCAAGTAGTGCTTGTCAATTTTATATTGTACAAGGCCAGCCGGTATCAGAAGATCAACTAGGCCCTCAATATACACCAGCGCAAAAAAATATGTATAAAACAATTGGAGGTACTCCATTCTTGGATATGAATTACACTGTTTTTGGAGAAGTTGTTTCAGGCTTAACTATTGTAGATAAAATTGCGGCTGCAGAAAAAGATGCTGGCGACAGACCCAAAAAAGATATACACATGAGCATGCAACTGTTGAAATAATTTCAACATCAAGAATAAAATTTATTTACTTTCGCAAGCAAAGAACAACTATGAACTATCCTGCCAATTTAAAATATACTAAAGATCACGAATGGATCTTAGTTGAAGGAAATACAGCAACGATTGGTATTACAGATTTCGCACAGCACGAGTTAGGCGATATTGTATTTATTGAAATTAATGCTGTTGGGAAGCCCTTGAAAGCAGAAGAAATATTTGGCACTGTAGAAGCCGTTAAAACGGTTAGTGACTTATTCCTACCTGTTAGTGGTACAATTACTGAGGTAAATCCTGCATTAGAAGGGAATCCGGAAAATGTTAATAGTGATCCTTACGGCGCAGGCTGGATGATAAAAATGACTATTGATAATATTGCAGACCTAGATCATTTAATGTCAGCAGAAGCTTATACCGCTTTAGTTGGTTAATAAATCTCTAACCCATTTTGAAGCAACTATCTTTTAAAAAATTTATACCAGGAATTATTTGGTTTTTTATTGTGTTAGTTGCTATCTGTATACCAAGAGCAGATATCCCAAAAGTTAGTAGCTGGTTAGATTTGCTTTTGGACCTAGATAAAATGATTCATGCAGCAATGTTTGGGGTATTAGCTTTTTTAGCAATGTACCCATTCAATAATAAAGACATTCCATTAGCACAACAAAAGAAAATTTTTCTTCGCATAGCCATTTTTACATCCTGTTGGGGATATGTTACAGAGTGTATTCAGCTATTTATTCCCGGTCGCAGTTATGATTTGGTCGATTGGACTGCCGATAGTATCGGGGTTGTTATTGCATTTATTTGTTATAGATGGTATATTGACTATAAAAATTCTACTTTATAAACACTTTTTCAAAATAGGGAATCAAATTTTATAGGGGTTTTACTATTTTCCCATCGATCAATTACACTTGTTTGCAAGCTATTAACTACTTAACTTTGAACTATGCTTAATGTTGAAAATATGGAGTATAACACTACTAGAAACCATTTAATTATGAAAGAATATGGAAGACATATTCAAAAAATGGTTGAATACTTATTAAAAATAGAAGACAAGGAAACCAGGCAAAGAAATGCGGATGTGGTGATTGAACTAATGGGTTTCCTAAACCCACACCTTAAAAATGTTGAGGATTTTCGTCATAAACTTTGGGATCATCTTTTTTTAATAAGTGATTTTACCCTAGAAGTTGAAAGCCCCTATCCTATTCCTACTAGAGAAACATTAAAAGCTAAACCAGAGAAACTACGTTATCCTAAAAAATATCCAAAGTTCAATCATCTTGGTAAAAATATCGAATTGGTAATTGACAAAGCCCTGAATGAAGAGAATCCAGAAAAAAAACAAGGCTTTGCAAATTCAATTGCTTATTACATGAAACTGACTTATAGCAACTGGCATAAAGAATTAGTTCATGATGACAATATTCAAACAGAATTGAGTTCAATAACTAACGGAGAACTAGAATTTAACAACAGGCCATTTGTTAAACACAGAACAGATAATTACGCCGACAGGGATGATTATTCAGGCAATAGCGGAAGAGGTCAATACAGACAAAATTTTGGAAGTAGAGATAATAATCGTGGGGGAAGAGATAATAGAAGCGGAAACAGAGGTAATAATGGAGGAAGAGATAATAGAAATAATAATAACCGAAATTTTAAAAAGAGATATTAAACACAATGGCAAGAAGTGAATTGAGCGGATTTTATAAAACCAAAACATTCCGAATTCATCAATCTAGTAGTGCCTATTCAAATCAACTAATTTTGCTCAGCTTCCGGCAATTTTAGAAAAATAAACATCATGAATACTTTTGAAGTAATAGGTGGAAGAAAATTATCAGGCGAAATAACACCTCAAGGTGCAAAAAATGAAGCTCTTCAGATTATTAGTGCCGTATTGCTTACTAAAGAAGAAGTTATCGTTCATAATATCCCAGACATTATTGATGTTACTCTTTTAATTGAATTATTAAATGATATTAATGTAAAAGTAACACGCATCAATCAACATACCTTTCATTTTAAGGCCGATGATGTAGATATAGACTATCTTCAAAGTGATGCCTTTCATAAAAAAAGCGGGAAGCTAAGAGGGTCTGTAATGCTAGCTGGGCCTCTGTTAGCAAGATTTAAAAGAGCCTACTTACCAAAACCTGGTGGAGATAAAATTGGAAGAAGGAAATTAGACACCCATATTATTGGATTTGAAAAACTTGGTGCAAAATATTCTTACAATGAAAACTCAAGCTTTTTTCAATTAGATGCCGATCGACTTGTTGGAACATTTATACAACTTGACGAGCCTAGTGTAACTGGTACGGCTAATGTTTTAATGGCGGCTGTTTTAGCTAATGGAACCTCCACCATCTATAATGCAGCTTGCGAACCTTATATTCAACAGTTATGCAAGATGCTAAATAATATGGGTGCAAAAATAATGGGCATTGGAAGTAACCTGTTGACTATTGAAGGTGTTCCATCTTTAAGTGGGACAACTCATACGATATTGCCCGACATGATTGAAGTAGGCAGCTTTATTGGCTTAGCGGCAATGACACAAAGTGATATTATTATTAAAAATGCAGGAGTTAAAGAGTTAGGCATTATTCCCGAAAAATTTCAACAACTAGGCATAAAGCTTTCAATTATTAATGACGATATTCACATTCCTTCGCAAGAAATCTATGAAATACAAACTTTTTTAGAAGGCGGCATTCTTACCATATACGATCATCCATGGCCTGGACTTACTCCAGACTTATTGAGTATTATTTTAGTTACTGCTATTCAAGCAAAAGGAAGTGTGCTCATACATCAGAAGATGTTTGAAAGCCGATTATTTTTCGTTGATAAATTGATTGAGATGGGCGCTCAGGTGATTTTATGTGACCCTCATCGAGCTGTAGTAGTTGGAATGGGTAGAGAAAAGAAATTGCGCGGGATTACTATGAGCTCGCCAGACATCAGGGCCGGGGTTGCTTTATTGATTGCAGCATTAAGTGCTGAAGGAAAAAGTATAATTCAAAATATTGAACAAATAGATCGTGGTTATCAATTTATCGATGAAAGACTCATCAAATTAGGAGCCTCAATTAAACGAATTAATAATTAATCCTTTAGACGAATTAAGGATTAATTATTAGGTCAGACTATTTATACAAAGCGTATTTACTGGTGGTTATACTAATTATAACTTCTTGATCAAACAATCTGCATATGGAAAGTATTCATCAAAAGATATTGATTATTACAGCACCTTCTGGGGCTGGAAAAACATCTATTACTCACTTTTTAATGCAGGCAATTCCTACGCTTGCTTTTTCTATTTCTGCAACAACAAGAAAATCTAGGGAAAATGAAAAGAATGAAATCGACTACTACTTTATCGAAATGGAAGAATTCAAAAAGAAAATCCAACAAAAAGAATTTGCAGAATGGGAAATGGTGTATGAAGGAAAATATTATGGAACATTAAAATCAGAACTAAAACGAATTTGGGGCTTACAAAAAATACCTGTTTTGGATATTGATGTAAAAGGTGCGCTTCATATTCAACAGCAATACCCTGAAAACACATTGAGTATTTTCGTAGAACCACCTTCTGTAGATGAGTTAAAAAGTCGTTTACAATCAAGAGGGACAGAAAGCGAAGAGTCAATTAAAGCAAGAATTAATAAAGCCTCTTATGAAATATCTTTCAAGGATCAATTTGATAAAATTATCGTGAATGATAATCTAGAGCGAGCCTGCGAAGAAGCTCATGCTATTGTAAAAGATTTTTTGCAATCATAAATACATTTCTAAAATACACCTATTATTAATTAACAGACATGGATTGGATAGGATTGTTTTCGATATTTATTTCTCTACTGATTATCGGCTTTTTATCCGGTATTGAAATAGCTTTTATTTCAGCCAATAAACTTTCTATTGAATTAAAGAAAAAGCAAGGAACATTGGCAGGAAAAACATGGGGTCATTTTGCTGAAAATCCTGCAAAATTTATTGGAACAACGCTTACAGGATTAACTTTTACATTAGTTATTTATGGCTTACTTATAGGAGATTTGCTTTATCCGGTTTGGAAATGGGTGGAGAATTTACTTTCGGTCAATGCTACCAATTATGTTATCCCTATTAGATTAATTATAGAAGTATCCTTATCCACTATTATTATATTATTTACAGAATTTATTTGTCGGGCTTTTTTTAAAGCGAAAAGCAATAAAATTGTGGATTCCAATTTTATTAGCAATATTTCAAGAGTGATTTATTGGTTGTTTACTTCCCTTTCTAATTCAATTGTCCATTTAGCTGAATGGATTTTAAAATATATTATCAATGTAAAAATAAGTGACAAAAAAGAAGCTTTTAGCAAGGTGGATCTGGAGCATTTTTTACACCAAATAAAACACCATGATGATAATGATATCAAAGAAATAAATAAAGAGATTTTCGAAAATGCACTTTCCCTAAGTGATATTAAACTGCGGGAATGCCTTATCCCTAGAAAAGAAATTGAAAGTATTGATAGTCGATCATCCGTCAGTGATATTAAATTAAAGTTTATAGAAACCAAGTTGAGTAAAATAATCGTCTACCAAAACAACGTTGATAATATTATAGGTTACGTGCATCACCTCGACTTATTAAAGAACCCACAATCCATAAAAGAAATTCTACACTCAATACCAACAGTTCCTGAAACAATGTCGGCAATAGACTTAATGAATAAATTTATCAAAGAAAGAAAAAGTATTGCTTGGGTGGTAGATGAGTTTGGTGGTACGGCAGGAATCGTTACTATGGAAGACCTATTAGAAGAAATTTTTGGAGAAATTGAGGACGAGTATGATATCCAGGAATCGTTTATTGATAAAAAGATTTCCGAAAACGAATTTATTTTCAGTGGTAGAGTAGAATTAGATTTTATTTCACAAAAATATGAGATTGTTTTTGATGGTACAGTAGGCGCAGAAACCCTTTCAGGCTATATAATACAAAACAACGAATCTATCCCCAAACAAAAAGATAAAATCATCATCGGAAATGTTGAATTTGAGATATTACATGTAACTGACACTAGAATAGAAACAGTAAAAGTAAATATGTTACAATAACACATCATAACATGACCATTGCATTTCAGATTTCGTCATTTGAAGAATTCAACTATCACTGCTGCATTTCACTTGCAAAAAAACACCCTAGAAGCACTTTTCTTTTTATTTCTGACAACAATTCCCTTACACATAAATTCACGAATGCTAACATACATTTTATTTCTCTACGTAAAAGTTACTTTAATTATTATTGGTATAACTATAAATTAACTGCTCTATTAAAGAAAAATAGAGTTGATTGCTTTTTTAGCAATACGCATCTATGCAGTTTGAAGTCAACAATTAGGCAATATATTATTATCGACAATGCTTCTTTGCTTAAAAAATCGGAAACAAAAAAATCTATTGCAAAATCTGATTCAATAATTGTACGTAATGAACATATTAAATTATTGACATTAAAGTCTGTGAATAATATTGACAATAAAATAGCCCTGATTCCGCTGGGTGTTTCTGGTATTTTAAACGCCCCGGATAATAATCAAAAAGACATCGTTAAAAATAAATATACTGAAGGGAAGGATTACTTTTTAATGGACTCATTATCGGCAGACGAGCATCACATAACTGTTCAATTGAAATCTTATTCGCTTTTTAAAAAATGGCAAAAATCAAATTTAAAATTACTAATAGTACATACTAAAAAAAATGAGCAGCTTATAAAAAAAGTTATTACGAATTATAAGTATCGTAGTGATGTTGTATTGATTTCTAGATTTGATAACGAAGTAATTTCTGCCGCTTATGCAGTCATCTTTTTTTCCGAAATGTATATTATCGGTAATTTCATACTTTCTGCTATGAGATTAAAAGTACCCGTTATTCTTCCAAAAGAGGATTATTTTATTTCATCTTTCGAATCAGCTGGATTATACTTTATCGAAAATGATAAAGATCTTTCAGAGAAGATGATAAATCTTTATAAAAATGAAGAATGCAGAAATAAATTAATTGCAACAGCTAAAAACAAAATTGACCTATTGGCATGGGATACGATAGCTGAAAAAGTTTGGAGCACAATAATAAGTCCAGATATTTAGTAAACATATTACCTTTGTAAAAAAAATACAATGCAAAAATCTACCATAACAATTGATATAATGTTGGACCCTGATAAAATACCCCAGCAAATTAATTGGAAAGCCAGTGATAGTAGTGCTGACATGCAACAAAAGTCAAAAGCTATGTGTTTGGCTTTTTGGGATGGGGCAGACAAATCAGCTTTAAGAATTGATTTGTGGACAAAAGATATGATGGTTGATGAAATGGGTGATTTTTTTTATCAGATGATGATGACTATGGCTGATACTTTTCAAAGAGCCACAAAAAATGATACACTATCTGGAGAAATGAAAAATTTTGCAAAAGATTTTTACAAAAAATTCAGAGACGATATGATTAATGAAGAAAAACTTAAATAGACTAAAAAAAACACTATGTCACTAGAACAACAAATAATGGCCGAAATGAAAGAGGCTATGAAAACGAAAAATGAATCAGCCTTAAGAAGTCTAAGAGCCATCAAAGCTGAAATCATAAAAGCAAAAACAGAGCCAGGTGCTTCAGGAGAAATAAATGAAGAAACCGAGCAAAAGTTTTTACAAAAAATGATGAAACAACGTAAAGATTCATTAGAAATTTTCGAAAAACAAAATAGGCAGGATCTTGCCGTTAAAGAAAAAGAAGAAATGGCTATTATAGAAAGATTTCTTCCAAAACAATTATCAGCTGATGAAATAAAAGAAGCGGTTGCTATAATAATAAAAGAAACTGGCGCTAGTTCTGGGGCCGATATGGGTAAGGTTATGGGCTTGGCTTCAAAACAATTAACAGGCAAGGCAGATGGAAAAACAATTAGCGCAATAGTTAAGGAGCTATTAGGATGATAGCTTTTTTATACACTAATTTAGTTTTATTATGATTGATGTGTTTTTTTTAGTGCTGATGTTTTTTGCCTGTTTAAAAGGAATGAAGAAAGGCTTTATTAATGCTCTTTTTTTTTCAGCAGGTTTTTTTATTGGAGTGGCTGCAGCAATAAAATTTTCCGCAATTGTTGCGTCAAGTCTTTCTACCAATGGACACCTTAATGGTAAATGGTTGCCTTTTTTATCATTTGTTCTTGTTTTTTCAATAGTGGTTATATCTATGCATTATTTAGGAAAATTATTTCAGAAAACATCTGAATTAATTATGATGGGATGGTTAAATAAAATTGGCGGTATTTGTTTATTTGTACTATTATATGGAATTACTTTTAGTGTGTTATTGTTTTACGCCAACCAGCTTCATCTTTTAAAAAAAGAAACCATCAACGCCTCCAATTTTTATCCTTATATATCTCCCCTTGCGCCGGATGTGATAAATGCTATGGGTAAAATAATTCCCTTTTTCAAAGACCTTTTTGTTCAATTAGAAGGTTATTTCAACTCCGTTTCAAATAAAATATAGCTTTTTTATTGTAATTAACGTAATTTTAAGCCATATTGATAAACTTGGTCTATTACCATCAATAATAGGGCGGTTAAGGAAAAAATAATGAGTTACACAATTAAACAAGACGGAAAATTTAAATTCATTGAAGAAGGTGAAGGGCAAGTATTAATGTTACTTCATGGCCTTTTTGGTGCTTTGAGTAACTTCAATGACCTAATTGAATATTTCAAGAAATCGCATAAGGTAGTTGTACCACTTTTGCCATTGTTGGAAATGGATTTATTGCATACTTCAGTTGGTGGCTTGGAAAAATTTGTAACTAAATTTATTGACCATAGAAAATATATAGATATTCATTTAATGGGCAATTCCTTAGGTGGTCATGTTGCTTTGGTTCATACTTTAAAAAATCCTCAAAAAATCAAATCCCTTATCCTGACGGGAAGTTCTGGTTTATTTGAAAATGGCATGGGTGATTCCTATCCAAAAAGAGGTGATAAAGAATATATCAGAACTAAAACAGCTTTAACATTTTACGATCCGTCTCTTGCAACAGATGAATTAGTAAATGAAGTTTTTGAAATAACAAATAATAGATTGAAAGTTATCAAGATTATTTCCTTAGCAAAAAGTGCTATTAGAAATAATTTGGGAGAAGAGCTAAGCCAAATTAAAAAGCCAACATGCTTAATTTGGGGAAAGAATGACACTATTACTCCACCTTTTGTTGGTGAGGAATTCCATAAGCTTATACCAAATAGCGAACTGCATTTTATAGACAAGTGCGGTCATGCTCCAATGATGGAAGTTCCGGATGAGTTTAATGCCATCCTTGATACATTTTTAGCTAAACTAAAATAATATTTCTTCGTTTTTTGAAAACCCTACTTCTTTATAAAATATACATTATTCAAATAGAGAAAATGTAAAACTATCGACATGCTTAGTAGAGAATTAATTAACCATAATACACCCAGACTTCAACTACAAGATTCTGTAATAAAAGCTAAGCAAATAATCAGCGACTTTAAGCTAACTCACTTACCAGTAGTTTCTGAGAACAAATTTCTAGGGTTAATTAGTGAGGAAGATTTGTTAGATGTTGAAGATGAAAAGCTCGCGATTGAAATTGTACAAGCATTTTTTACTCCTGAATTTATTTACGATGATATGCATTTTCTCAATGCATTGAATTTTTGCAACCAATTCGAAACAAATGTGGTGCCCGTATTAAATAGAGCTAATGAATTTATTGGCACGATTAATGCCATTGAATTATTGAAAGTCATGGGTGATTTTGCTGGTTCAAATGAAATAGGCGGATTAATAATACTTGAAATGGAAAGGGCTCAATTTTCTATTTCAGAAATTAGCAGAATTGTCGAAAGCGGCGATTGCACTATTCTTCATTTAAATACAACTATACATGCTGTTACAGGCATTTTAACTGTTACCCTTCATATAAATAAGAGAGAAATCGCATCTATTGTTTCTACTTTTGAAAGATATGATTACACGGTCAAATATCATTTTGGCATACAATCATTTGAAGATAAAACAGATATTAATTATAAAAACCTAATGAATTATCTTGATTTGTAATTTTTACTCGCCAAGTCAAATAGTAACAATTCGCTTGTTTGATTTGTGAAAAAGGAAATTAGATGAATCGTATATTTTTACTACTTATTGGGGTGTTTTATGTTATTATTGGGTTTGCTCAAAATATAAAAACCATAGGAGTAAATATAGAACAGATAAAAAGCTTTATCAATGAAAAGCCTTCCTCTAAAATTCAATTAACATCAATTAATGTTACGGGTAACAAAAAAACTAAAGATTATATTATCATAAGAGAAATGAGTATAAAAATTGGTGACTCTGTCAATCCTTCTTCTCTTTATGAAGAATTAGTTACTTCGCATGGTTTAATTTACAACACAAATTTATTTTCGGAAGTAGAATTAACAGCTATTTTAATTTCTACATATACATTTAAAATTGAAATAAAGTTATTAGAAAGATGGTATGTTTATCCAATACCACAATTTGAAATAGTAGATAGAAACTTTAATAACTGGTGGAAAACATATAATGCAGATCTTGAGAGGGTTGTTTATGGGTTAAAATTTACTCATTATAATTTCTCTGGAAGAGCAGACAAATTGAATGCGTATCTATTAGATGGATACAGTAAAAACTACTCATTAAGTTATGCTCAACCATATAGCAATAGTGCCCTAACGCAAGGATTTTCATTTAACGGTCATCTTTTTCAAAACAAAGAGTTACCAATCAAAACAGCTTACAATAATAAAGTAATTCTATACAAATCAAAATCAATAAATAAAATAAATTGGGGTATAAGTTCTAGTTTTTCATCAAGGAATGGTCTTTATAAAAAAAATACATACTTAATACAATACGAACACATTGCTGTGGCAGACACGATTTTATCTGAGAATTTGAATCCAAATTATTTTAATGTCAATAAAAGCAGTATTGGCTTCTTTGATTTTGGATACAAGTTCGAATATATAAATACAAATAATATCAATTACCCTTTAAAGGGAGTTATTTATTCTCTTTCTGTTACAAAAAGAGGATTTTCATTAAAAAATAATATCAACATGTTATCCCTTGACTTAAGATTTAAAAAGTTTTTTACTATTCGAAATAATTTTTTCAGCAGTATTCAACTAGCTTCAAAATTGAAAATCCCTTTTAAGCAACCTTATATTAATCAACATGCATTTGGATATGGAGACTATAATTTAAGGGGTTTAGATTATTATGTAATTGATGGGGTTGTTTCGGGTTTAATGAAATGTACTTTTAGTAAAAAGGTTTTTTCGTTAAAAATACCACTACCATTTAAGAGTAAATATTTCCCATTTTTACCATTTTCATGTTACGCGAAAACCTATTTTGATGCCGGATATGTATACAATCAAACTCCATATGTCAATAATTTAAATAACAAATTTCTTTATACTGGTGGGATTGGAATCGATATACTATCAATTTATGATTTAAAAATCAGCATTGAATATAGTATAAACCAATTGCGGGAAAAAGGTTTATTTTTAGATACGAGAGGATTTTTATAGACTGTTCCAAGGGACAAAAGAAGTATTTTTGCTTATGTTACAATGAAATGATACTATTGTTTACATAATATTATTAAAATGAAAATAGCTATATATAGTAGAGGGGTAGACGCAAATCAAATGAATGATTTTAGTCAGTTATTTGAACAATTAATCGAAAATGGTGTGACACCAATTTTCTATCAGGATTTTTTCAATCAATTTTATTCGGCTGTAAAACTAGATCACGATTATTCTACTTTTAATTCTTTCGAAGATTTAGACGCCAGCATTGATTGTATGATTAGTTTAGGTGGTGATGGAACGCTGCTTGATACCGTTACGTTGGTTAGAGATTCAGGAATACCAATTTTAGGTGTAAATTATGGCAGGCTGGGTTTTTTAGCTAATATTGGAAAAGAAGAAATTCATAATCTTATTGATACAATTGCAAATCGAAAATATGTTCTCGATAAAAGAACATTAATTCACCTTGAGAGTAATGTGCCGCTTTTTGATAAGAGTCCATATGCGCTTAATGAATTTACTATTCATAAAAAGGACAGTTCTCAAATGATTAAAATTCACACCTATTTAAATGGCGAATTTTTAAACACTTACTGGGCAGATGGATTAATTGTGGCAACTCCTACTGGATCTACAGGATATTCACTAAGTTGTAATGGACCTGTTGTTTTTCCGGATAGTAAAAGTTTTGTAATTACCCCTATTGCGCCGCACAATCTAAATATTCGCCCCATCGTTGTACCTGATGATACTATCATTTCCTTTGAAGTAGAAGGACGTTCTGATGAATTTGTTTGTTCCCTAGATAGTAGAAGAGAAATACTCACAAAGGAAATTCAATTAGCCGTTAAAAAAGAAAGTTTCGATATCAATCTTATAAGAATGAATGAGAATAATTTTCTACAAACACTAAGGGAGAAATTAAGTTGGGGATTCGATAAGCGCAATTAATTTATTATAGAATACTATACTTGAAACCAATAAGTCATGCTGAATAAAGCAAAGAAAATAAAAAATATTTTTATCGTATACTGGTTTTTAGTACTCTATATTGTTGCGGCACTTATTTGGTGGTTTATTGCTTTATCGCAACAAAATCACCAAATGATTGAATTTAAAAAAAGCAGATTAGCCTCTACTCAACCAAATTTTCATCAACAATACGAATCCTATTCAAAGGAAGAGAAAAGAAAAACAACTCAATATATTGGTGAGGGCGCTATTTTTCTATTATTAATTTCGGTTGGAGCTTTTTTCTTATTCAATGCTGTAAACAACCAATTAAAAAATAGCATACAGCAGCAAAATTTTATGATGGCGATTACGCATGAGTTAAAAACTCCGATTGCAGTTACAAAATTAAATCTTGAGACACTTCTCAAAAGAAAGTTACAAGAAACACAGCAAGAAAAACTAATTATCAATACGCTTCAAGAGGCTGATAGAATGAATGCGCTATGCAACAATCTACTATTGTCGTCTCAAATGGAAGGAGGCGGTTATGTATTCTCAAAAGAAAAAATAAACTTAAGTGAATTGGTTGAAGATTGTATAAAAGAGTTTTCTACTCGATTTCAGCAAAAAAATATTGAATTGGCTATAGATAAAAATGTATTCGTTTCAGGGGATTTATTTTTACTTCAGATGGCAATAAATAATTTAATAGATAACGCTAATAAATACTCAGGCAGAGAAACTGAACTAAAGATTAAATTAATTAATAGTCAATCTAATTGTAAACTTTATGTTATAGATGAAGGCATTGGGATATCGGATAAAGATAAAAGATATATTTTTGAAAAATTCTACCGAATAGGATCCGATGCTACAAAAAAATCCAAGGGTACAGGCCTAGGGCTTTTTTTAGTTAGCAGGATAATGTTAGCACATAAATCATTGATAAGAGTAGAAGATAACGAGCCGATGGGTTCGAAATTTATTATTGAAATGAACACTTTTGCATAGTTAAAATGTTGAAAAAAAAATACGCAATATTACTGGTTGAAGATGAGGAAAATCTTCAAGAAGCTTTAAAACTAAACTTAGAATTAGAAGGGTACGACGTGACTAGTAGTTTTGATGGGGCATCTGCCCTTAATATTTTACAAAAAGAACATTTTGATTTGATTATTTTAGATGTAATGCTCCCTGAATTAGATGGGATTGCTGTATGCGAATCCGTAAGACTTCAAAAATTATCCATACCAATACTTATTCTGAGTGCAAAAAATAGCAGTGCTGATAGGATTTTAGGATTAAAGAAAGGGGCTGATGATTATTTAACAAAGCCATTTAATTTAGAAGAATTACTCTTAAGGGTTGAGAAATTAATTTCAAAAAACGAGCAGCTGTCAGCAAAAAATAACTTAGTTGATATTTTTGAATTTGGGAATAATCAAATTGACTTCAACGGATTAGAGTGCATAAACAACAAGGGAATTAAAATTACATTGACAAAAAAAGAGGCAATGTTGCTAAAATTATTGATTGAAAATAAAAACGAAGTAGTTACTAGAGAAAAGATTCTACAGGCAGTATGGGGATATAACGTTTTTCCAACAACTAGAACCATAGATAACTTTATTTTGAATTTTAGAAAATATTTTGAAGAAGATAGTAAAAGTCCAATCTATTTTCATTCTGTAAGAAGTGTTGGCTATAAGTTTACTTGTCCTTAATATTACAAATCTCCCAATTGTGGTCTAATGATGATTTCTTCAACCACAGCTTGAGCAGATAATTGTGTTGCCGAAAATACCATAGCTGCAATATCATTTGCCTCCATAATTCTTTTATTACTATTATCAAAATTACTCCATGTGTCTGTTAATGCTGCCCCTGGAAATACTGCGGTTACTTTAATCCCATGATTCATTAATTCTAGGCGAAGATTTTGACTAAATCCATTTAAAGCAAACTTACTAATACTGTAGCTGCTGCCTCCTGGATATGCTTTTAAAGCTGCTACTGAGCAGATATTGAAAATGTGGCCTGCAGATTTTTTTATCATAAAAGGCACTAAGTGCCTAGTTAAATAATATGCGCTATAAAAATTTATATTCATCATCAACTCAATGTCACTTTCTTTATTATCAATACAATTGTCTGAAACATAAACCCCTGCATTGTTAATTAAAATATCAGGAACTCCAACGCTTAAACAAAATGAGGCAAATTTTTCAACCTCTTTTTTTATCGACAAATCTGCAGAAGTAATATGAATAATAGCTTTAGAATATTGCGCTTCAATTTCTTTTTTTGTATTTAATAGCTTTTCATTTGTTTTAGCTGTTAGAATTAATTCATAACCAGCTTCTGCAAATTTAAAAGCCATTGATTTTCCTATCCCTCTGCTAGCCCCTGTAATTACAACAATCATAAAGCGATTTTAAATTATTAATAATAGTTAACTTCGTACAATATTGTAAAGATAACTATCCTAAAACAAAAAATAAATGCGAAAGTATACTCATCTTTTTTTCGACCTTGACCATACTTTGTGGGATTTTGACACAAATGCAAAAGTTGCTATGTCCGAATTATTTAAAGAATTTGAGCTTGACAAGTTGATTTCCGGCGATTTTATCCCTTTTTTTGAAAAATATTTATCGCATAATAAAATCCTATGGGCGAGATATCAAAATGGATATATAAGTGCCGATGAATTAAAATGGAGGAGAATGTGGAGGACATTGCTTGAATATAAAATTGGCGATGAAGCACTTTCAAAATCTTTAAGTGCAAGATATTTGGAAATATTGCCGACTAAAGAAACGGTTTTCCCTTATACAAAAGAGATATTAAAATACTTACAACAAAAAGATTATGCTTTGCATTTAATTACAAATGGGTTCGAAAAAACGCAATGGAAAAAAATAAAGAATAGCAATATTGATCATTTTTTTACTCATGTCATTACTTCCGAATCGAGTAATAGTATGAAGCCTGAAAAAGAAATATTTGAATACGCTATCAATAAAGTAAATGCAAAAGTTAGCGATTGCATTATGATTGGCGATAATTTAGATGCAGACATTAAAGGTGCGCTTGATTTCGGAATGGATTGCATATTTGTAAATCATGTGGAAGCAATTACAGATATTAAGCCTACGTATACAATCACTCAGCTTTGCGATTTGGAAGATATCTTCAAATAAAAAGCCCCCAATAAAGGAGGCTTAAATTAGATTAAAAAAAACTAGTTAGCTTTCATTTCAGCTGTTGTTTCTTTTTCTTTGTCTTTACTACATTTTTTTGCTTTTTGACAACAAGTTTTACCTTTTGCACATTTTTTCTTTTTGTCTTTGTCGTTGTTTGCGAAAGAAACACCACCTACTAATAATGCAGCTGTTGCTAATAATAATACTTTTTTCATGATATATATTTTTAATTGTTTAAACGTATACGAAATTAGGTAACATATTTTTTTAATCAAAGAATTATATGTTATTTTTTTACAAGGTAGCTATTATATCTACCCCGCCTTTTACTTGCTGGTTTAAAGAAACCTTTATTTCGGTTCCAATAGGCAGCAGAAGGTCAACCCTGCTTCCAAATTTAATAAAGCCCATTTCATCGCCTTGATTCACTTTTTGGCCTATTTTAAGGTAATTTACAATCCTCTTGGCTAAAGCACCAGCAATTTGCTTCACTAAAATCTCTTTTTGGTCTTTTTTTATAACAACAGAATGTCGTTCGTTCTCTGTTGAAGATTTTGGATTCCATGCCACTAAATATTTTCCTTTGTGATATTGATTGTAAACTACTTCGCCGTTGATAGGATTTCTATTTACATGTACATTAGCAGGACTCATGAATATTGAAACTTGTAGCCTTTTTTCTTTAAAGTATTCTTCATCATACATTTCTTCAATAACTACTACCTTACCATCTGCAGGTGCTATAATTAAATTATCGTTAATGGTTAGTTTTCTAGATGGTATTCTAAAAAATGATATTAAAAATAGCCATGTACATATAGATAGTCCGATAAATATTTCAGAAATCCAACAGTAACTGTTGCAAGTTAACCAACAAACTAGCAGATTTAGTGCGGCAAGAACCAAAGCTGAAATGACAATTGTGGGAGTACCTTCGCGATGTATAGTCATGTTTTTTAATTGCAAATGTACAAATAAAAGTATCTGCGAATAAGCTATATAATTATTTTAATATAAAGCCAAACGAAAGGCACCGCTATTAATAAAGAATCGAACCTGTCTAAGAAACCTCCATGGCCTGGCATTATTTGTCCGCTATCTTTTATATTAGCACTTCTTTTAAGTTTACTTTCTAGCAAATCACCAAAAGTTCCGAAAACTCCACAGATGGCAGCTATTGTCATCCAGTGCTGCCAAGCCAATTCTTTTGCGATAGTGATGTTTGCTCCTAGCACTGTAACTAAAGAAATGCAAATTAAAATTCCGCCTATAGTTCCTTCCCAAGTCTTTTTGGGAGAAATTTTTGTTAAGGGTGTTTTGCCTATTAAAGACCCTACTAAATAAGCTGCAGTATCGTTTATCCAAATTGAAAAAATAATCCCACAAGGGATTAATGGTGAAAATAACCGGTTGCCTTCTATAGTATGTGTGCCCAAATAAATTAATTCATAAATCGGTAATACGATATAAGGAACGGCGAGTAAAATGAAAATTGGTTTTTCTCTGACCCTAATTAAATTTACAATTTTAACAAACTCCCAAAGGCACCCTGCCATTATAATTAAAAAAAGAGTTGTAAAAAAAACCGAATTCGATAATAATCCTATTAGCATGACTACTGCAAATACTATTGCAGTCAATGTTCTAGTTTTAAACGTATTTAAATTTAATGTCACTTTTTTTATTTTTTATTTTAACGTACTATTACTTTTTGATTTCATGTATTCTGCAAAACTTATCATCAATTAACTACTAATGCCTTCGAAAGGATCATCTGGAATGCGGTTTGATAATAAGTGTGTTTCTTTGGCATTTATTTTTAGCACATTTAATGACGTATACTTGTTTAGAAAATTAAACAAAGCTATTAATACAAAAATCGCTAAAACCCCTATCCACCAATCAAAATGAGGGTCTAGTTTACTCACGTCAATTTTTTCTTTAGCATTACTTAATGTATACATTTGCATAACGGCTAAGGCATTATTTAAAAAATGAGCAATTGTATTTACCCATATATTTTTCGTTTTGTAAAACAACAGTCCTAACACAAATCCTAAAGCAACCCTACTTAAAAAAAGATAAACAGACATGTGAATTAGGCTAAATATAATGGAAGTGGCCAAAATAGCTATGATTGGTTTTTTCCACCATTTTACTAATATTGTTTGCAAGGCGCCTCTAAAAAATAATTCTTCAAAGAGGGCTGGAAAAAAAGCCATAATAATAAGCGCTATAAGCAAATCTCCGAATCCTTTTAAATTACTTAATAATACTACTTGCTCATTATATGCATCTTCCAGTCTTATTGCAAATAAATTCAAAGAATAAAAATTGCTTACTATCTTTTCGCTTAATTCCTGCAAAGGACCTGCCATAATATTAGCTGCAAAAATTATTAAAAATCCAATTAAAATTTGAAATCCGTTGAAATATTTATTAAAGCCAATCCAAAATAATTCTTTTCCATTGCAAACCAAAGAAAATAAAAATGCGGGTATAAAAAACATAAAGCAGGTACTTGCAATTTGCAATATTCTAATAATACTAACATTTTGAGGGTCTTTCATGGATTGCAACATGGCTTCTCCTATTTTTTCTAATGGGGTGCCTGGTGGTGTAATTTTTATTCCGATTATCATTTGCATAATAGTAGTGAGTACTAACCCAACACCTAAAAAAAGGAGCAACATGCCCAATTGTCCTACTGAAGAATAACCTTTATTGCTTTTAAATTGCATAGTCGATGTATTACGCGTAAATTTGTATTGCAATATACAAAAATACTATGCCCAAAATTGGCAATATCGAATTACCTGACTTCCCTTTGCTACTTGCACCTATGGAAGACGTTAGCGATCCTCCTTTCAGGGCTGTTTGTAAAGACAATGGCGCTGATTTAATGTACAGCGAATTCATCAGCAGTGAAGGATTAATTCGTGATGCAATAAAAAGTAAACAAAAATTAGATTTCAGCGAAGAAGAAAGACCTTTTGGTATTCAAATTTTTGGTGGCGACGAAGAGGCAATGGCTATGAGTGCTAAAATCTGTGAGACTGTTAATCCTGATTTGGTAGATATTAATTTTGGTTGCCCAGTAAAAAAAGTGGTTAGTAAGGGTGCGGGAGCTGGCGTATTAAAAGATATCGACTTAATGATACGCCTAACCGAAGCTGTAGTAAAAAGCACCTCGCTGCCCGTTACAGTTAAAACAAGGCTAGGATGGGATGATAATAGCAAAAACATTGAAGAAGTAGCAGAAAGGTTGCAAGATGTTGGTGTAAAAGCTTTATCAATTCATGGGAGAACAAGAGCTCAATTGTATAAAGGAGAAGCCGACTGGACGCTAATTGGAAAAGTAAAAAATAATCCCAGAATTCACATTCCTATATTTGGAAATGGTGATATTGATAGTGCACAAAAAGCTTTTGAATACAAAAATAGATATGGCATAGATGGGATTATGATAGGAAGAGCTGCAATAGGTTATCCATGGATTTTCAGGGAAATAAAAGCTTATTTGAAAGACGGAACAATACTTCCCCCCCCTAGTTTGGAAGAAAGAATATCGGTTTGTAAAAAGCATTTAAGTAAATCACTTGAATGGAAAGGACCAATAGTTGGGATAAATGAAATGAGGAGGCACTATACAAATTATTTAAAAGGATTGCCGGGTATAAAAGAATTTAGGTTTAAACTTGTTACACTAAACTCACCGGAGGAAATATATGAAGTATTGAATCATATAAGTGCCCATTACAAAGATTACGAATTTCAACATAGTCCCATTGAAATAATAAACTATCATCAAAATTGTCCTTTATAGCGCAATAAGTTAAATCGGAGCAACTAATCCTTTTCGCTAAATCCCAAAGCTTTTTTCATTTCTGTGCCTGTTGGATCAATGGTAGGTTTAAAAAAATGAGTAAGTACTCCATTTTCATCTACAATATATTTACAAAAATTCCAAGAAGGCGGATTATCATTCCATCCATTCAAATTTTTGTTCGTTAACCATTTGTATACTTCATTTTGTTGACTGTTTTTTGATACGACAACTTTCTTAGACAACAAAAAAGTTACCCCGTAATTCATTTTGCAAAATGCAGCAATTTCATTATCGTTTCTCTTTTCTTGATTTGAAAAATCATTAGAAGGGAAACCTATGACCACAAGGCTGTCTTTGTATTGACGATATAATTTTTCAAGGCTTTCATATTGAGCTGTGAAACCACAATCAGAGGCTGTATTTACCAACAAAACCTTTTTATCTTTTATACTAGCCATGCTGAATAAAGAGTCATTATTTAAAGTGACTGAAAGCGAATAGAAATCAACAACTGGAGTTACTTTATTTTCATTAATAAAACTATTTTTCTTCGATTTGCCGCCCCTCATTATTAATGGATAAAGGATTTTAAGTATTTTTTGCTTAGCTGTCATTTGTTGGGTGTGTTTATTGTCAATCATTAGATATACTGAAGTTAATACAAGCGCTATCACTACTGCTAAAATTGTTTTCATTGATAAATAATATTTAAAATCAGATTTTATTACTACTGTATAAATTTTTTAAAATAATTTAACTTCCCTTTATATGGAGGATATTTTATGGAGGGGTCAAACCAGGTTGGTGTTTTTAAAATGGATTTTTTATGGGTAAACGTATCAAAAGTGTATTTACCTTGATACTGCCCAATTCCACTAAATCCCCTTCCTCCAAATGGAAGATGATGATTCGTTAAATGCCAGGTTGCATTATTAATACAACCTCCTCCAAAAGAAATCTTTTCTATCCACTTTTTTACTTTGTTACTAGATGAGGTAAAGATATATGTTGCTAATGGGTTTTTATTTTTTTCAATGATATTTATAGCGTCTTCTATTTTGTCAAATCCAATAAGTGGAAGAATTGGGCCAAATATTTCTTCTTGCATAATATCACTTTCCAAATCGACATTATCCATCAACGTTGGACCAATAAACAATTCTTTTCTATTTATATCTCCTCCGAAGACAATGGTTCCATTATTAAAATATTTAACTATTCTAACGAATTGTTTTTCATTGATTATTCTTCCATAATGCTCTGCCGTTTCTGCATTTGAAGAGAAAAATTGTACAATAGTTGAAATTAAAATATCAATGAATTTTTGTTTTATGGAAACATGAATTAATACATAATCTGGCGCTACACAAATCTGTCCTGCATTAGAAAATTTTGTACTTACAATTCTTTTTGCTGCTACATTTAAATCGGCATCAGATTCAATGATACAAGGACTTTTTCCTCCTAATTCAAGTGTTACGGGCACTAAATTATTGGCGGCTAATTGATACACAGATTTCCCTACCGATGTACTACCTGTAAAAAAAACATGATCAAAAATAAATTGATTCATCATACTAGAAACAACTTCTGCTCCATCACCTTCTGTAAAAAAAATGTATTTTTTATCAAACGTTTCTTCTATCATTTTTGAGAGCAATCTTGTTGTTGCAACTGCAAATTCAGAAGATTTTAATACTATGCAATTCCCTGCCGCAATAGCTCCAACAAGAGGCTTTAATAAAAGTTGTAGGGGATAATTCCAAGGACTAATGATTAATACAACACCTAACGGTTCATTTACAATATAGCTGGAGGAAGGAAAATTAAGCAGGTTGGTTTTAACTCTTTGCGGAGACATCCATTTATGAAGATTGCTTAAAGCATAGTTTATTTCTGTAAGTAACATACCATTTTCAGTAACCCAGCATTCTTCCGGACTTTTTCTTAAATCAATATAGAGTGCTTTAAATATTTCTTTTTCGTACTTTGTAACAACATTTTTCAATTTTTTTAATTGCTGTTTTCTAAACTCAAAAGATTTAGTTGCGCCACTTTTATAAAATTCCCTAAGGTTATTTAATTCATTAACCGATTTCATTTTAGTAAATTTGAAATAAAGTTAAGAGACAAATCATGAATGATGAAGAATATATGAAGTTAGCTATATTGGAAGCGAAAAAAGCTTTTGAAAAAGACGAAGTTCCCATTGGCGCTATTTTGGTTATGCAGCATAAAATTATTGCAAAAGCATATAATCAGGTAGAACTGATGAATGACAGTACCGCTCATGCAGAAATCATTGCTTTAACATCTGCTTACAATTACCTTGGGAGCAAATATTTGCCTGAGGCTACATTGTACGTAACAGTTGAGCCTTGTTTGATGTGTTGTGGGGCTTTATATTGGAGTAAAATTGGAAAAATTGTTTTTGGGGCTTACGATGAAAAAAATAGCTATAGAAAAAGCACAGGTACACTTAATCCTTTTCATCCAAAAACTGAGATTGTTGGGGGGATATTAGAGAACGAATGTGCTCAGCTAATGAAAGATTTTTTTAAGAAACTTAGATAACATTTTTTACCTTTACAAAAATTTATTAATTATGGCATTTACATTATCACCTTTACCTTATGCATATGAAGCATTAGAGCCACATATTGACGCTCAAACAATGCATATACATCATGGGAAACATCATCAAGCTTACATTGACAACTTAAATAAAGCAATTGCAGGCAGTGAGCATGAATCAAAATCAATTGAAGAATTGGTGAAGCATGCCGGTTCTATAAGTGTTGCCGTTCGGAATAATGGTGGTGGCCATTGGAATCATACATTCTTTTGGGAAAGCATGGCCCCTAATGCAGGTGGCGCTCCATCGGGAAAAATAGCAGCAGCCATTGATACTGCATTTGGATCTTTTGATGCATTCAAAGAAAAGTTCAGTCAGGCAGGAATGACTCGTTTCGGTAGTGGATGGGCTTGGCTAATTTTAAAAGATGGAAAACTCGAAATTACGTCAACCCCCAATCAAGATAATCCCTTGATGGAAATTGCAGAAGTAAAAGGCACTCCATTATTAGGTGCTGATGTATGGGAACATGCTTACTATTTAAAATATCAAAACAAACGCGCTGATTATCTAGCTGCTTTCTGGAATGTTGTGAATTGGAAAGTGGTAGAAGAAAGAATGAGTGCTTCTTTATAAATTATCTGAAATTGAATTCAATTAATGGTTTAAGGCGCAAGGTTTAAATACCCGCTTTAAACCTTTTTTATTGCTTCGATATTATTCTATTTATTAAAGTTAATTGAAAAATTAAGGTACAGGATCATGACCATGGCCACCCCATGGATTACATTTTATAATCCTTTGTATAGTTAACCAACCTCCTTTGAAAATCCCATGTTTTTTAAAAGCCTCCACTCCATAAGTAGAGCAACTAGGCGTATACCTGCATTTGGGACCAATGAGTGGAGAAATAATAATTTGGTAAAGCTTTATTATTAACACCAATGGGATAGCAAGTATTTGATTAGCTTTCTTCATTAGTGAGTTTAATTATTTTTTTCAATACAGAAGCACAAGATTCAACTATGGTTGTATAGGCTGGGATTTCTTTTCCTATGTAAATTAAAAAAAGCGATAGGTTTTGTTTGTTTTTTTGAAGATGTTCTTCTAAGCTGTTTTTTTGCAGGCGATGTGCTTCTCTAATAAGTCTTTTAATTTTATTTCGATCTACCGCTTTTTTAAAATTCCTACTACTAACAGAAATTCCTGTTTGAAAAAAATGCACTTCATTAGAAGGAAGCCAAATTGCTTTTATTGGATATATGGTAAAAGATTTCCCTTCATTAAAAACCTGCTGAATGATTTTTCTGCTTTTAAGCTTACTTTCTCTTTTAAAAAAATATCGTGGTGTATTATTCAACTTAACCAAGTTAGTGAATTCGCAATAAAAAAGCCCTTGCATGAGCAAAGGCTGTATAAATCTTAATTATATTAATCTATTTTTTTGAACCGTGCTCATCAGAAACTGTCAATTTGTGACGTCCTTTTGCTCTGCGGCTTGCTAACACTTTACGTCCATTAGCATCTTGCATACGTGATCGAAATCCATGTACAGATTTTCTACGACGTGTATGGGGCTGATAAGTTCTTTTTTTACCTGGCATTGTTTAATTTTTTTTCCTTTTACAAATATTGTTTACTTATTACCTTCGGCCAGGCACCATCCCGGCTTCTTGTGAAAGGACGGCAAAGGTATGGATTATAACAATAAAATGTAACGGTTTATTGATATTTTCGTTAAAAAAGTACAAAAATCAAGGTAAAATTAGTTTTTTAGCCACTATTTGCTTCTCAAAAAACATACTTGCGTGATTATTAAAATCGTTTGGGTCTCCTGTGGTAAAGAACTGATAATTAGCATTTTTTGTACAATTTTCAGCAATTTTTGGATGCCTATTCAAGTAATTTACTAAGCTTTTTGCTACAATACCCCCTTGTGAAATAATAGAAATTCCTGGAGGAGTATGTTCCTTTATTTTTTTCATTAATAAAGGATAATGAGTACAAGCTAATAATAAAGTGTCTATTCGTTTGTCTGTTGACAAAATTTGATCAATGTGTTTTTTTACGTAATAATCTGCATCCGGAGTTTCCATTTCATTTTTTTCAATCAGTGACACCCATTCAGGACAAGCTTCCTGAGATACAATAATGTCTGGAGAAAATTTTTCTATTTCAATAATATAAGACTGCGACTGAATAGTTCCACTGGTGCCTAATACACCAATATGCTTTGATTGACTAAAGCTTCCAATAACCTCTGAAGTGGGCCTAATAACCCCTAAAACTCTTCTATTGGAATCAATGAATGGTAAATCTTTTTGCTGAATAGTTCTAAGTACTTTTGCTGAAGCTGTATTACAAGCAAGAATCACTAATGGACATCCTTGTTGAAAAAACCATTGTACACTTTGAAGTGTGTATTCATGAACTTTTTCAAAATCCTTATCTCCATAAGGTGCGCGGGCATTATCTCCCATGTAAATAAAATCATACTCGGGCAGTGCTTGCAGTATTTCTTTTAGAATGGTAAGTCCACCAAATCCACTATCAAAAACACCAATTGGGCTATTATTCATTTACCAAAAATAAGAAAGCCACTTCGTATTATTGAAGTGGCTTATGAATTTAATTTACAATTGATCAAGGTTTTTTTAATGGAGAAACAGGAGTTTCTTTGATACCCATTTTCTTTTTTACTAATGCAATGACGTCATCGCCTGGAGGGCCAACAATCACTGCATTTACATCTAATATATAACTATAGCCATTTTCTTTAGCTACCGCGCGAATTGCATCTAATGCTTTAGTACGTAAAGGAGCTATTTTCTTTTGTGTTTCTTGTTGATACATATCCTGCGCTTGTTGATTCCAGTTTTGAACACGCTGGTACAATGAAATCAATTCGTTCTTTTTTATTTCTTTCATACTAGGAGATAGCTTTGCTGAGTCTCTTACAAACAAGCTGTCTTTATCATTTAAATCCCTCATCATATCTTGCCCTTGTTGTGCTAAGGAAGCTTGATATTCTTTTAATTCTGCATCTGCTTTTTCAGCTTCTGGCATAACACCAATTAGCTCATCGGTGCTGATATAACCTATTTTTTGTTGTGCAGATGCTCCGAATATACTCAAAGTCATTGCGGCTACTACGAATACTTTTTTCATTTCTTTTTATAGTTTTGGTTTATTGATTTTTAATGTTTGTTTATGAGTATTTTTTTGGTCTATTTAACGCCAAGTGTCTTTAAAATATCTTCGCTTTTTTCCATTTTAGGATCAACAAATATAACTGTTATTCCTTCACTTTTATCCAAGATAAAATCATATTGTTTTTCAATAGCTAAATTCTGAACAGCATTATAGATTTTGTCCTGTATTGGCTTAATTAATTCTTGTCTTTTTTTAAATAAATCACCTTCGAAACCATATCGTTTTTTTTGCAAATCCCGCAACTCTTTTTCTTTGTTAAAGATCTCGTCTTCTCTCTTTTTTTGCAAATTTTCTTTCAATATCACTTGCTCTGCTTCGAAATCTTTTTGCATTTTAGATAACGCTATTTGCTTTTGATCAATCTCTTGCTGCCATAACAGACTAATATCGTCCAATTTTTTTTGCGCTGCTTTATAATCTGGCATTTTATTTAAGATATACTTAGAATCAATTACCGCATAACGTTGCGCATTAGCAGAAAGTGAAATGACAATAAAAGATATTACAACTATACCTATCTTCTTTATTATAATCATATAAATACTGTTTTATAAACATTAAGATTACTCGGCCTCTTGACCTAACATAAAGGTAAATTTAGCAGCGCCTTTTATGCCAGTAGTTTGATTGTATCTATCTATTCCCAATCCATAATCAAATCCGAGTAAGCCAAACATAGGTAAGAAGAATCTCATCCCTACACCGACAGATCTTCTAAGTTTAAATGGATTATACTCTTTAAAAGAATACCATCCGTTGGCAGCTTCAAAAAACGCTAACCCGTAAATGGTGCTGTTTGCACTTGTACTAAATGGATAACGAAGCTCCATAATGTACTTATTGAAAATAGTAAAGTATTGTGACGGGCTAATTCCGTCGGGATTTATTTTCGGATTTGAATTGCTATACACCGGATATCCTCTGTGTGCAATAATATCATATCCAAGTAATGCTTGCGTATTACTTAATCCCGCATCACCAACCTGGAAGCGCTCAAATGGCGAAATGTCTAAATTCTTATTGTATTTTCCAATGAAACCAAATTTTGCCGCTGTTCTTAAAATAAATTGTTTGTTTTTGTCTACTCCTCTTGCTCTTCCAATTGGTGTAAACCAGTCTCCAGTAAATCTCCATTTATGAAATTCCGGCAATTCGTATTTATTTTCCGTTTGAGACGAAATACCTATTAGCGAATACGGTAAAGTAAATTGCCCACTCAATGAAAAGTTTGATCCACCAGTAGGGAAAATGGGATTAGGTCCTGCTGAATTTCTTAACAAAGTTATTTTTAAACTGATATTATTTGAATTTCCGTTTGAAATTCCGCTAAAAATTTGAGGATAGTTTTTCAATTTGTATTGTTGGAAATTCAGGGAATAAACTAAATTGAAATAATCATCAGGCCATTTTAATTGTTTCCCTAATGAAAGTCCCACGCCAATTGTTTTAACATAGGAAGTATCTCCGCAAGTTCTACAATAGGTTCCATAAGTGCTTATTGAGTTCGTGTACTTTGTATTGAAGTAGCTAAGCGAAAAAGAATTTCTTTTTTTGCCACCAAGCCAAGGCTCAGTAAAAGAAAAACTGTAAGACCTGTAAGCCTTACCATTGGATTGTGCTCTAAGGCTTAATTTTTGTCCATCGCCTGATGGCAATGGATCCCAAGTAGATTTACTGGTAATGTTATTGATTGAGAAATTATTAAAACTTACACCAAGCGTACCTGTTAGTCCAATTCCGCCACCAAATCCTGCAGACAACTCTAGCTGATCTGATGATTTCTCTTCAACCTCCCAATTAATATCTACAGTACCATTGTCAGCATTTGGAACAACATTCGGACTTATTTTTTCTGGATTAAAAAATCCCAATTGTGAAAGTTCTCGTTGTGTTCTAATGATATCAGACCTGCTAAACTTTTCACCAGGCACCGTTCTCATTTCGCGCAAAATAACATGATCTTTTGTTTTGTCATTACCCGAAACCGTTATTTTTCCATAAGTTGCCTGAGGCCCTTCCGTCATTCTGATTTCAAAATCAATTGTATCATTATAAACTGCTGTTTCAATTGGATCTAGTCTGAAAAATAAATAGCCGTCATCTTGATAAAGACTACTGATATCTCCTCCTTCGGCAGACAATTGTTTGCCAAGTCTTTTGTTTAACAATTCAAGATTATACACATCACCTGAATTAATGCCTAAGAAATAGCTTAATACAGAGTCGGTGTATTTTGTATTGCCTCTCCAAGATATTTTACCAAAATAATATGGATGTCCTTCATTAATCTTAATAGCAATATCTAGATTTCCTTTTTTGTTTAATACCTGCGTGTCTGATGCTAGCTCAGCATCTCTGAGACCTCTTGTATTGTAATATTCCAGGATCTTATCCTTGTCTTCTGTATATTTTTTCTCATTGAATTTAGAGCTGCTAAAAAACTTAACTCTTAAATAGGGATCTAAATAATCTCTGGTTTTTGAATAATATAAATACCCACTTTCATTAATATAGTCCTTGAAAGATATTTCTTTATGAACATTACTATATGGATTAACTGTCTTTTCTGGGAACAATGTAAATCTAGTCATCTCTTTTGTTCCTTTCATTTGTTTTTTTAGTTTTGAATCTTCTATTTGATTATTGTCTGCAAAGCTTATAGAATTGATCTTTACCTTCCCTCCTTTATTTATTTTATATTTTAAGGAGATGCCGTTTGAGTTGCCGGTAATATTTTCTTCGATCACATTGATAGTTACATTCCTATAGCCTTTTTCAAAGTAAAACTTCCGAACAACATCGATAGCATTCAATTTCATATTTTCGGTCAATACCCTATCTTTTGATAAGCCCATCTTGGCTTCTAGGTCATCACGTTCTGATTTTCTGATTCCTTCGAGTTGGAAATCTAGCAATCTTGGTCTTTCTGTAATATTGATTTCAATATAAATATCTGATTCTATTATTTTCGTGAATGTTATTTGTACATTAGATACAAGACTTTGTTTCCATAATTTAGAAATCGCTTTGCTGAATACGTCAGAACCTGGCAGTTGAATTTTATCACCAACTGCTAAACCTGATATTGAGATAATAAGATTAGCATCAAACGATTTTGCACCAACTACGTTTATGCCCGCAATCTTATATGGTTTAGGGTATTTTGAATTAACAAGTTCTTGTAAAGCCGGATTCAAAGTCGCAGGCATTGTATCATTCTGAGCAAAAAGCTGAAAGCCCATTAACCAGCATGTTAAAAAGAAAAAAAACTTCGAATAGATCCTATACATCAATTGTTGTTTAAAGTGCGGCAAATTAAGCCCATTAATGAAAACTATTTGTTAAATCAAGGCTGCGCATCCTAAAATTAGGCTGCTCAACTTTTTTATAAAAAATATACACGCTTATTCAATTTTCTTATTGACTAGTCGCGTACTATATTAGTTGCTGTTTTGTTTTTCCAAATCTCCTTTCTCGCTTTTGATAATCTAAAATCGCTTCGTAAAGATGCTCTTTTCTAAAGTCGGGCCAGAGTGTATTGGTAAAAACCAATTCGGAATATGCTAATTGATACAATAAAAAATTACTAATCCTATATTCACCACTGGTTCTAATCATTAATTCCGGATCAGGAAAAGCGCTTGTTACAAGCTTATCATGAAATGAATTTTGATCAATATCTTCGATTTGCATGATTCCGTCTTTAACCTCTTTTGCAATTCTTTTTACGGTGTCAACGATCTCCCATCTGCTACTATAGCTTAATGCCATTATTAAATTAAGTCCGTTATTACTAGACGTTTCCAGTATCGCTTCTTCCAACTGATTTCTTGCATTAACAGGCAACATGTTTATATCGCCAATAACATGTAGTTTGATATTATTTTTGTTTAGCGTGGGGACTTCTTTTCTGATTGTATCTGCCAATAATTCCATTAGTCCGGACACTTCTTCTAGCGGTCTATCCCAATTTTCTGTACTGAAAGCATATAAAGTTAAATATTGCACTCCTAATTCTGCAGCACCTTCAACTACATCTCTTACGCTTTCTACACCATTCAAATGTCCAAAAAGACGATCTTTCCCTTTTTCTTCTGCCCACCTTCCATTGCCATCCATAATAATGGCTATATGTTTAGGTAAAGATGAAATATTTATTGAGTCTTTAGAACCCATATAGGTTAATAATTAAAAATCCAGTATTTGAAGTGGCAAAAGTAACAAAAAATGACCGAAACCTATCATATGTATGAACAAGTAGATATTTACGACCGTAAACACTCAATAAGTTCGTCCAAGCGCAATAAAAAGCAATTAAAAAACTTTGGGAGATTAATTTGGGCAGCGATATCCGTTCAAATTAAAAGTAATACCTATTTCAGCAACACCATATTGGTCTTTTTGCTTACTCCAACCTCTTTGTCTGCCAGGTACGCTGCTTAAGGTATTTAATGGGTCTATTTCATATGATCTGTCTTGTAATAGATCAACAATAGAAGGTTTATTATTCGAGGTGTAGGGGAAATAATTTATTGAGCCGCCACTATTCCGAGGATTAGGAGCAAATGTAGTACTGACATCATCTAAATAATCAGTACTTGTAAACCGCTGACTAACTTCAAAAGTCATGTTTACGTTTTTATTTAAACTTAATTTTATTCCAACTCCAAAAGGAACACACAGAGCCAATGTACTATATTCTGTTCTCCCTAAATATCCTCCAGCTTGTCCTTCAGTACCTAAAGGCCTTAAGAAATACTTTGTGCCATTATAATATGTGTAGGGATTAAAATTGAAAACGCCTGCACCGATTGTAACATAGGGTGTAAACCTATTATATTCACTGTTTGGAATAAACTTAAAAAAATTGAAATCACCTTGAATCACAAATTCAAAAACATCACTATTGAAACTTAGGTTTCTCATGTGTTGATATTCGTTTTTACTAAAAGCGTCGCTATAGCCTAGTTGTAAATATTTCGCCGCTAATCGTAACCCTATATAATTCCCAATAGGCCTACGAAACACTATGCCTAAGGCCGGTTTAGGGGCATTTAATCCAGTTCTTGTATTTAAATCGCCAAAATAGTGTGCTCCACCCACTGTAAAGCCTAATTCACCTTGAATAAATTCACTTTGAGCCTTTAGTTGAGTAAAAAATAATACAAATGATATTAAAAAAGTGTACCGTTTCACGCTATAAAAATTTAAAAGCTATAATAAAATGCGTCATAAAGATAAGCTAAGTAGCATTAATTTGCATAATAATGAATGAAAATAATTATTATGTGGCTAGATGAAGTTTTTACTATTTCTAAAATTGGAAGGGTGTAGAATTATTGCCCTAATTTTTCTACACTAATCCCCACACTCATAATTTCCAGCAATGGGTCATCTCTCATTATATTAAGAATCGAAAATTCATACACCCCTGACTTTTTAAATTTATACGGTCGGCTATTAATTCGTTTTTTAAGATACCAAATATCCCCCATGCCTGTTCCTTCCCAGCCTTTTGAATCCTCTCCTAACACAAGATTAAGTTTTTTGAATTGCATTGTGTCATTTGGAACCTTTATTCCAACATTAAGCCAAATATTATTGTACTTATATGCATCTGTGTGGCGCAATATTATAAAAATATTATAAAATGCATTAGTATCCGTAATTAAAAATTGCGCATTGCTTGAATATCGACTGCTCCAAGAATGATTGGGAATTGGGTTGTTTTTTTCAAACAAATCAAGTTGTTTGCAACTGAAAAAAAAGATAACAACAACAACAACAATTAATCTATATGATATGTTGCATGATTTAAATGACGTAGACATCCGATAGCTATTTTATTATTACAAAGCGTTTAACACCTGTTCTTTTGCTTTTTCCAATTCATCTTTCATAGCCACTACGCACTTTTGTATATCAATATCATAGGCTTTGCTTCCTGTAGTATTAATTTCCCTGCCGATTTCCTGTAATAAAAAAGACAATTTTTTTCCTTTGCTTACTTCATCCTCAGCAAGCATTTCTTTGAAATATTCACAGTGTTGTTTTAATCTGATTTGCTCTTCATGGATATCAATTTTTTCCATATAGTAAATCAACTCCTGTTCCATTCTATTATTATCTATATTCTCTTTACCTACATGCTCATTGAGTAATTTGTTTATTTCCTCTTTTATTCTAACTTTTCTATTGGGCTCAAATTTCAAAATAGCCTCTTCTTGTTCCTGTATTTTTGAAATCCTATCTAATAAATCCTTCTCAAGAGAGGCCCCTTCTTCTACTCTATGCGCATTTAGCTCATCGATAGCCGTAAGTAATACTTTTTTAAATGCATCAAAATCCTGTTGATTTAATATTTCCGTGCTGGGAGATACTACTTCCGGCAACCTTAATAATGAACTTAATACTGAATTGGTATCAATTTTTAAATCTATCGCCAATTGATTTATTTGATTATAATAAGATTTTATTAAATCAGTATTAATAACAACTGGCTTAGCGGTACCATTGTGTTTAATTGAAATATAACAATCGATACTGCCCCGAACCAATTGCGTTTGTAATATATTTCTTATTTCAAATTCAAATGACTTCAACAAAGGCGATGATTTTAATTGCAATTCAAATTGCTTGCCATTTAAAGCTTTTATCTCAACAAAGAAAGTTTTATCTCCAACCATTTGTTCTGCCCGTCCGAAGCCTGTCATTGATTTTAGCATATACTACTTAATTTTATGCAATGTATCTATTATTGAGTTACGATAATAAAAATAATTATTCTTGTGCATTGTAAAAAATATCAATAAAAAAACCCAACAAAAATGTTGGGCTTTTCAATATATAGATGGGTTAGTAAGTACGGGAATTAAATTCCCTACACAATATTAAAAATAATTTTCGCTAAGAAAAAAAATATTTTTACTTATTTTATTAACATTTTAAAAATGTTTGTGGAAAAGGAAGCGTTTTTTCATAATAAATTCGAGGATTATTTTTTTATCTATGTAAATTTATTTTTGTTTTTATTTTTTTTCCATTGCTGAAAGTATTGATTTTATTGATGTTTTAGGCCTTTCATTTTTATATTAATTTATTTCTATTGTCTTATTAACTATGAATGTAGTTAAATTGAATCCACTTTTATCTTTCAATAAAGACGAAAAAAAATAAATAAAAAAAACTTTTTTTAGACTCGCAAAGAGGCCTATTTCCACAAAATCGCCGCTACCTTTGTAAAAAATAACTATATGCAATTCTCTTCCCCCATTCCTGTTCAAACAATTGCAAGTTTAATAAACGCAAAAATAATCGGAGATAATTCTATCTATGCAACAGGAATAAATGAGTTACATAAAGTTTCTCAAGGAGATTTGGTTTTTGTTGATCATCCAAAATATTATGATACCTGTATCAATAGTGCGGCTACTTTCATAATCATCAATAAAGAAGTAGCAATCCCGGAAGGGAAAGCATTACTGCTTGTTGAAAATCCTTTTGAGGCTTATTGTACCATTATTAATTTTTATCGTCCTTTTCAGTCCTCTGATAAAATGATAAGCGATACCGCCGTTATTGATAAAAGTGCTACTCTATTCCCATCTGTTTTTATTGGAAATCATGTTAGTATCGGAAAAAACACTATACTCTATCCAAATGTGACAATTCTTGATCATTGTAATATAGGCGACAATGTTATTATTCAATCTGGATCTGTAATTGGTAGCAATGGATTTTATTATAACACTAAAAAAGACAGGGAAGTTTGGTATAAAAAAATGCCTGATTGCGGAAGGGTTATTATTGAAGATTTTGTAGAAATAGGGGCTAATTGTACTATTGATAGAGGGATTAGTCATGACACGGTAATTGGAAAAGGTTCCAAACTTGATAATATGGTTCATTTAGGTCATGATACAGTATTAGGAAAAAATTGTTTGCTAGCTGCACAAGTTGCTATTGCAGGAGCTACCACCTTGGAAGATGGTGTTACACTCTGGGGACAAGTTGGTGTAAGTAAAACATTAACTATTGGGGCTAATGCAGTGGTTTTTGCACAAAGCGGGGTAAGCAATAATGTGGAAGGGGGGAAAGTTTATTGGGGTACTCCATTACAAGATATTAAAATCAAACAGCGTGAACTTGTTTGGGTAAAAAGAATTCCTGAACTATGGGAAAAGGTAATGGGGAAATAAGCAATTTGCTAATTGAGGTTATCCAATATCATTTGTATCATCCTCGCGTCTTCAATATTTCACACGTATAATAAATGGTTTCTTTCAAAGTGTAATACTTGAAATCAGGAAACAATGTCATAAATTTAGCGTTATCAAAATTTACTTTTGCTAACGCCGCTTGGGCAGTTTGTTTTGTTATCAAAGGTTCTTTTCTTGTAAAAAAACATCTTATCAATTCTAAACGCCAAACAATTTCCGATAATTTACTATTTGCCTTTTTTGCAGGTCGATTGATATTAAAACAATCGGCAATCTGAAATAACACTTCTTTAAATGACTTGTTTGCTGCATTCAGAATAAATCTATTCGACTCAATATTTGATTTCATCAGTATTATCATTGCTTTACACACATCTCTTACATCTACAAATCCAGTTATCCCTTCAGTATACCAATTAAGACCTTTAAATACTTTTTTAAAAATAGCGGTAGATCCATCATTCCAGTTTCCAGCACCTAATATTATACTTGGGTTTACGATGACAGCATTTAGCCCTTCTGCAATGCCTCTCCAAACTTCCAGCTCACCTAAATATTTAGTATAGCCGTATACGCTTCCTCCAGTTTCGACTGTCCAATGCATATTTTCATCAATGGAAACATTTTCCCTCATTCTTCCTAAAGCTGCTACAGAACTTACATGAACTAATTTTTTTACTCCGCTATGCAAAGAAGCATTGACCACATTTGCTGTTGCCTCTACATTTATTTTATACAATTTTTTTTTATTGCCCGACGTAAAACTAACCAAACCGGCACAATGATATACATAAGCAATATCTTTCATTGTCTCCTCCAAAGTAATCACATCTAATAAATCACATTGTACTTTTTGTAAATTAACATGATTAATATCAAGCGGAGTTTGATGGTACAAAGCAATAACAGAATTGCCTTGTTGTAAAAGTTGACTTACGAGCTCTTTGCCTACTAATCCAGCAGAGCCGGTAACCAATATTTTATCTTGTTGACTCATTAAAACGATTGCTTTTTTTACACATTAAGAAAGGAAGGATTTTTTGCAATATACCTATGCTTTATATTCATAAAATCCTTTGCTGGTTTTTTTTCCTAGCTCACCAGCTTTTACTTTATCGATCTGAAGCATTGATGGTTCAAATCTTTTTTCTTTATCAAAAGCATCATACAAAGATTGTGTAACGGCCAGGTTTATATCATTGCCTATAAGATCCATTAATTTAAACGGGCCCATTTTAAAACCAGCTGCTTCCATAATTTCATCAACAGATTCAATTGTAGCAATATTTTCTTCTACTAATTTCATGGCCTCTAAATAATAATGCCTTGCAACACGGTTTACAATAAATCCAGGAGCATCAATGCATACAACAGGTTTTTTATTTAATGTTTCACAAAATTCGATCAGCGTGCTTATCGTTTTTTCGGAAGTGTCTGTTGCTTTCACAACCTCCACCAACTTCATGATTTGAGCTGGGTTAAAAAAATGCAGCCCTGCCACTCTCTCTGGATTTGGTATTTTTTGCTGTAATAAATTAATAGACAATGAAGATGTATTACTTGCAAAAATTGTATCGGTATTATTTATTGCATTCAGCTGATTAAACAAATCGATTTTAGCTTCGGGCTTTTCTATAATTGCTTCAATAATTAAAGGGGCTTTGCAATCCTGAATATTATTAGTGAATGAAATCCTGTTAAGCACGGAGGTGCTTTCTTCCATCGAAATTTTGTTTTTTTCTACCAAAAAAGTCAAGTTCTTTTGAATATGCTCCTTCGCTTTTCTTAATACAACTTCGTTTAAATCAAACAATATAACTTCTAAATTGTGTTGTGCGGCACATAAAGCGATTCCGCTTCCCATAGTTCCGGCACCAGCAACGCATATTTTTTGTATCATGTGGCAAAAATAGAAACTGCTGTACGATTTTCACTTTTTATTTATCAAAAAGTGTTTTCTAATAGCAGTAATTGTATAATAAAAGAAATGAAAAAATCTAAATAGCAGAAGTGAATTGTCTTAAAAATCTAACATCGTTTTCACTAAATAACCTAAGGTCTTTTACCTGATAGGTAAGCATGGTGATTCTTTCTATTCCCATGCCAAAAGCAAAGCCAGTATATTTATTACTGTCTATACCACAATTATCAAGTACCGATGGATGAACCATTCCACAACCTAATATCTCTACCCATCCTGTTTTTTTACAAACACTGCAACCCGCTCCTTCGCAAATTAAACAACTGATATCCATTTCTGCACTTGGTTCTGTAAAGGGAAAATAAGATGGGCGAAAGCGAACTTTTACATCCGTTCCAAACATTTCTTTTACAAAAAAATATAAGGTTTGTTTTAAATCCGCAAAAGAAACGTTTTCCGCTATATATAGTCCTTCTACCTGATTAAAAAAGCAATGTGCTCTGGCACTAATGGTTTCATTTCTATATACACGCCCCGGACAAATAATTCTCAATGGCAAATCCCCTTTTTCCATTTCTCTGATTTGTACACTACTAGTATGCGTGCGCAATAACCAGTCTGGATTTTGGCTTATATAAAAAGTGTCCTGCATATCCCGTGCGGGATGATTTTCAGGCAGGTTCAATGCGCTAAAATTATGCCAGTCATCTTCAATTTCGGGGCCTTCCGCAACAGAAAAACCTAGTCTCTGAAAGATTTGTACAATCTTATTATGAACGATGCTTATTGGATGCCTTGATCCTACAGACAAAGGCTGACCAGGAAGCGTAATATCAAGATTACTTTTATCTTTTACTGAAGTAGTTTCCATTGAGTTGGCAAATGCTTCGTAATTAGATTCAACAAACAATTTAAATTCATTCAATAATTGACCAGCTTCTTTCTTTTGATCAATAGGTACATGCTTCATTTCGCCCATCACATTCTTTAAAATTCCTTTTGTGCCCAGGTATTTTATTCTAAAAGATTCCAATTCTTCTTTTGAAGATATTTTAATCGCAGAAATTTCTTTTTTATATTGTTCTAAATGCGCCAATAACTGATTCATGATACAAAGTTATGAAGCAAAAAGTTAAAATATTAAATAATGAATAAACTAAATAAAAAAATTCAATAACTTTATTAAAAATTTAAACCATGTCATTATTTAAATCGGGTAATCCCACCCTTTCAGAAAATAAATTCAGGGACACGATAATTTCAACAACGATTACTGATGAAAACGCGATGACCATTAAAGGCACGCTGAACAAATTTGGCTTTATGCTTCTTATGCTTATGGGCACTGCCTTTTACTCATGGAAGGAGGCTTCTAACGGAGGAGCAAACACAATGGGAATGATTTGGGGAGGTGTAATTGGTGGATTTATTATAGCCTTGGTATTAATGTTTAAAAGAGAATGGTCTCCATTCCTCGCTCCATTATACGCCTTATTGGAAGGATTATTCATTGGAGCAATTTCTTCATTTTTTAATGCTGCATATCCAGGTATTGTCATTCAGGCTGTTGGCTTGACTTTTTCAGTTGGAATTGGAATGTATTTTCTTTTTTCAATGAGAATAATCAGGGCTACTGAAAAATTTAAATCAATATTAATTGCAGCAACCGTTGGAATCGGATTGTTTTATTTGGCTACTTTTATTATTGGAATGTTTGGTGTTGATGTTAATGAATCGATGCCTTTTATCAATGGTGGCGGAGTGTTTGGAATTGGATTCTCTTTATTTGTAGTAGCAATAGCTGCACTTAATTTGATTTTAGACTTTGATATGATAGAGAAAGGCGCTGAAATGGGTGCTCCTAAATATATGGAATGGTATGGTGCATTTGGACTGATGGTAACTTTCGTGTGGCTATACCTTGAAATATTAAGATTGCTTTCAAAAATAAGTAGCAGAGATTAATAACTACATAATATTATATTTAAACCGAGAGTACTAAATTCTCGGTTTTTTTATGTCCCAATGATTTGCATGGATATTTGCCTACATTAAACCAGTCTACTTATTCATTATTTTTTGTTATTTTGGGTCTCAAATTTTACATATGAAAAAAATAAGCTTACTCCTAGTTTCGATTTTTATGTTTCTTAATAACAGTTTTAGCCAAACTAAACTTATAGAAAAAGTAGTTCGAAAAGGTAATGAAATCATTATCCCATATGAAAAATATGTGTTGTCGAATGGACTTACCGTATTATTACATGAAGATCATAGTGATCCTATTGTTCATGTTGATATTACTTATCATGTAGGGAGCGCAAGAGAAGAAATAGGCAAAAGTGGTTTCGCTCACTTTTTTGAACACATGCAATTTCAAGGAAGTGACAATGTAGCGGATGAGCAACATTTTAAAACAATCACAGCAGCAGGGGGTACTTTAAATGGCAGTACAAATCAAGACAGAACAAATTATTTTGAAACGGTACCAAGTAATCAACTGGAGAAAATGTTGTGGTTAGAGTCTGATCGAATGGGCTTCTTCTTAGATGCAGTAACACAGCAAAAATTTGAAGTACAAAGAAGTACTGTTAAAAATGAAAGAGGACAAAACTATGATAACAGACCTTATGGATTGGTGAATGAATTTACCAGTAAAAACTTGTACCCTTATGGACACCCTTATAGTTGGTTAACCATTGGATATGTTGAAGATTTAAACAGGGTGAATGTGCAAGATTTAAAAAACTTCTTTTTACGTTGGTATGGACCTAACAATGCAACACTTACTATTGGCGGAGATCTTGTTCCTAGTGAAACCATAAAGCTTGTAGAAAAATATTTTGGCAGCATAAAAAAATGTCCTGAGGTAAAAAAAACTATTTTGCCTGATGTGAAAGTAGCATCAGATAGATATGTTTCCTATGTAGATAATTACGCCAGAGTACCTATGCTATTAAAAACGTATCCAACTATACCTAACTACAATAAAGATATGGCGCCACTTTCTTGTTTAGCACAGATTTTAGGTCAGGGTAAAACATCTATTCTTTATCAGCAATTAGTAAAAACACAAAAAGCATCTCAAGCAAGTGCTAACAGTAGATTATCAGAATTATCTGGTGATTTCTCTATTCAATTAATTCCGTTACCAGGCAAATCATTAGCCGCAATGGATAGTTTATATAAAGAGGCGTTATTGATTTTTGAGAAAAGGGGCGTTACTGATGAAGATATTGAAAAATTTAAAGGGGCAATAGAAGCACAATATATCAATGGGCTTCAAAGCGTATCAGGTAAAGTTTCTCAATTAGCCGCTTTTCAAACATTCACCGGCAATCCTAATAAAATTGGAAGCATGCTTGACATGTATCAACATGTAACAAAAGAAGATGTTTTACGTGTTTATAACGCTTATATCAAAAACAAAGGGTGCGTAACAGTTAGTGTGCTAACAAAAAATGATAAAAATGGTCCGGCAATGGCCGATAACTATACAATAGACAGTTCTAATTATACCAACCCAAATTATGGATACAGCGGATTAGTATATACTAAGAGTAAAGACAATTTTGATAGAAGCAAAATGCCGAAAACCGGACCAGCGCCTAATGTAAAAATACCTGCTTATTGGAAAAGAGAGTTGACTAATGGCGCAAGTGTTATTGGCGTAAATTATAATGAGCTTCCCGTTATAAATGTCTCCATTACAATTCCTGGCGGACATTTAGCACAAGCAAATGACACGTCGAAAATTGGGTTGGCTAATTTTGTTGGAAACATGCTTAATGAAGACACTAAAAAACATACGGCAGAGGAAATGAGTGTTGAACTTCAAAAATTAGGAAGCAGCATTAGTATTAATAATACTATTGATGGTATGAGGTTTAGCTTTCAAACGTTAAAGAAAAACATAGATAAAACTATTACGCTTTTTGAAGAAAGAGTATTAGAACCAAGATTTACCGAAGACGCTTTCTCTCGTTTACAAAAGCAAGCCTTAGAAGGCTTTAAGCAAGCTAAATCTCAGCCAGCCACTATTGCAAATAATGTTTTTGATAAAATAAATTATGGCGACAATAACATTCTTGGGATGAATGATAACGGCACAGAGTATACTATAAAAAACTTAAAAATTAGCGACATTGAAAATTACTATGCTAATTATATGACTACTCAGAATGCCAAAATAGTGATTGTTGGAGATATTAATGAAAATGAAATTTTGCCTAAGCTGGCTTTCTTGAATAAATTAAGCAACAAAAAAATCGAAATAACAAAACCTTCTTCAGTGCCGGGTGTGAATAAAACGACTATTTATTTAGTTGATGTTCCAAGAGCAGCTCAAACAGAATTCAGAGTTGGTAAAGTTCTTGACATGCCCTATGATCTCACTGGAGAATATTATAAAGCAGATTTGACAAATTATATTTTAGGAGGAAATTTCAACAGTAGATTAAATTTAAATTTAAGAGAAGATAAAGCCTGGACTTATGGTGCTAGATCAAGCTTTAACGGAAATAAATATGCTGTATCTTTTTCATTCAGTTCTGGAATTAAAGCCAATGCGACCGATAGTGCACTAACAGAAGTTTTAAAAGAATTTAAAAGCTATATCAGCGATGGAATTACAGATGAAGAATTCGGTTTTATGAAAAGTGCTATTAGCCAAAGAGATGCTTTACAATACGAAACACCAAGTCAGAAATCCAACTTTATTGCTCGTTTGCTGGAAAATCATCTGGAGGGAGATTATATTGAAAAACAAAATGCCATTGTTGATAATATTAGTAAAGCTACTATTTTGAATTTGGCTGCAAAGTGGATTCAGCCTGAAAAAATGAATATTGTGTTAGTAGGTGATAAAGCAAAGATATTGCCGGGATTACAAAAATTCGGTTATGATATAATTGAATTAGATGTTGAAGGAAATAGAAAATAATAAATTATTTTTCTCTATTAATAATTTCGTTGTATACGCCATCCCATAAATATATTCTACTTTGGAGTGATGTTATAGAAGCCTCTATTGCATCGCTCCATTTTTTTTCATCTTGTTCGCATAATAAAGCAGTCATTTCCAATGCTAGATGGCTATGATGATCTCCATCAACCTCAATATGTCTTTCAAGGTAGTATTTAAACACAGTAATTTTATCTGGCTCAACCTTCTCAATGTCATTAATAATAGCGTGAAACATCCCAGGAATAAGATCTTCTCTTCCAAATGTAAAAGTAGCAGCTTGTATATGGGGTTGGTTGCTTTGAATAATATTAAACGTATTTCTTACAAACTGTTGAGCAGCTACAGGAACATTGGCATGATTAAATGCAACATCAAACGGTGTATTTTTTTTAATTAATTCAATAAAATTATTAATATAGGTTGTATCTGCTTTTGATTGATTCATAGCATCTAAATACAATTCAAAATGACTTTTCCTTAATCCATTTAGGTCGATATCAGATTCCTCTCCAACTACAATCTCATTAATAAGAAATCTAGTGTCTGCAGAACCTTTAGGAAACCAAGGCACAGAGGTACAAGTAAGATTATTTTGCAAAGACTTTAATAAAGACATGAAATCCCAAACTGCAAAAACGTGGTATTTCATAAAAACATTAATGTCTTCTATGTCTTTTATTACACTATATACTTTATGATTAATGATTTGATTTCGTAGCGGATCAATAGCTGCTTTTATTTTTTCTATGTAATTATTCACTTTTTTGTGCGCAATTTAATACTATTAAAATAAATAATAAATAAATGTTGATTAAATTCACAAATATATTTATAAAAGATTAATCAATTTAAATACAAGCATCTTATTATTAATCTACACAAAAAAATAGTCAATAAGAAAGATTTTTTTATTGTTAATCTTAAGCAATTATTTTGTATCTTGATTGACGTTTTTAATTTTTTTTATGAAGGCGATTGTAGATTGTAATAGCTTTTATGCTTCCTGCGAAAGATTGTTTAGGCCTTCCTTAAACAATAAACCTGTAGTAGTTTTAAGTAATAACGATGGCTGTATTGTTTCGAGAACAGATGAAGCGAAGGCGCTCGGAATACAAATGGCTGGTCCTTATTTTCAGAATAAAAAAGAAATTGAACAAAATAATGTAGCCGTTTTTTCTAGCAATTATCATCTATACGGAGATATGAGTAAAAGAGTAATGGATACATTAAAAATATTGTCGCCAGCTGTAGAAGTATATTCTGTTGATGAGTCTTTCTTAGACCTTGCTGGGATTGACGAAGCAAAATTATACGAATACTCACTTTATTTAAAACATACCACAGAATTATGGACAGGTATTCCGGTTTCAGTTGGTGTGGCACCTACAAAAGTGTTATCTAAAATAGCCAATAGATTAGCAAAGAAAGATAAAGCAGGTACCAAAGGAGTAATGATTCTTCAAACAGCAGAACAACAAATGGAGGCATTAAAAAAAACAGCAGTAGAAGATATTTGGGGCGTTGGCAATGCCAATTCTAAAAAATTGCAACTGTTTAATATTAATACTGCCTGGGACTTAAAGAACATGAGTGAAGAATGGGCAAGAAAAAACTTAGGAGGTGTTGTTGGTGTTAGATTAATAAAAGAATTAAATGGTATCCCCTGTATTGAAATGAGAGATCCGTTAACCACAAAAAAAATGATTGCCACCACACGAATGTTTGGCAAACATATTTATTCATTACAAGAAATTAAAGAAGCTGTTGCTACATACATTTCAAGAGCTGCAGAAAAATTACGCAGACAAAATAGTGCTGCCGGATCATTGAGTATTTTTTTGGTGTCAAATAATAAAACGAGCTACCATCAATACGCTCCATCTTCTCAATCTGCTTATATTAATTTACCGATAGCGACTTATTTAACCAATACGCTGATCAGTCACGCTATGCCATTGGTAGAATCTCTATTTAATGAAGGAAGCTGCTATATTAAAGCAGGTGTTATTCTCGGAAAAATTGTTCCTTGCGAAACTATTCAATACAATCTTTTTGAACCTGAAGAAAAATTGTTTGCCAAAAAGCTTATGCATACTGTAGATAATATCAATTTTAGCATGCGGAATGACCTTATAAAGTTTGCAAGATCGGGCACTACTAAAAATTGGAAAATGCGTCAAGAAAAAAGGAGTAAACAATTTACTACAAGATGGGATGAATTATTTCTTGTAAAATAAATGTTTATTATTTTAGGTGCTAAAAGAATCACATACTTCTTTCATTGCATGAACATATTTTTTTGTTTCCAAAAATGTTAGCGTGCCGGATAATGAAAGCTGTTGATATAGGCCTGGTTCATTAATAACCTTTTTTAATTTTTCAACTAACATAGGGAGGTTTTTATCAAAATCCTCATCAAGCCAAATTGCATTTTTGCCATCTCTCGAATAATGTACAATTTCTCCAACAGGCGTTACTATGGGAACCAATCCGCAATTCAATGCTTCTACAACCGACAAGGCCATACCTTCATAATCACTTAATTGTAGTAAATAATCATACTCACGCATAGTAGGAATTACTTGATCAAGAGGCAAAACGTCATTAATAAATATGTCGCGTTCTAATCCTAGCTCTGCTATTTGTTTCTTAAATAATGAAAGATCTCCATTTCCATAAATATGAAAACTAAAATTGATTCCATTAAGCTTACATAATTTACAAAAATTAATGGCTCTTTTAACACCTTTGCTTATGGTGACTCTTCCAAAATAGGCAAATTTTATTACATCAGAAGCAGGTTTAATTTCTTTGCTTCTTAACTGTTTAAAGTTAAATTGATAAAATATTACCGAGGTATTATTTATTGAATACTTTTTTCGAATGTACTCTTTAGTAACTGTAGAATCTGCTAAAGCCCTATCTTGAAAGTATGACATCAGTTTTAAAAATAAACTATCAACAAAATGAGCATGTTTGGTGGAATGATAAAAACCCAACAACGTAGTTTTTTTATGCGTAATCTTAAATAAAACGCTGACTAAAACAGATTTCCAAAGAGAACTAATAATAATTGCAGGTTGTAATTTTTTTAAAATGCTATAAGACTTAATCCATCCTTTGGTTAGAGAGTTAGCCTCAGTCCAGATGAAAGATTTCTGAATGTGTATAGGCAGACTGTCTATCAAATTAGTTTTCTTTCCATAGACAACGAGAATTTTAAAATCATATATAGCGCTAAGTTCCTGAATAGAATATAAAATACCGGCTTGTACACCTCCTAGCTCAAATGTTGGGACAATGTGAACGATTTTTTTCATGAATTAAACCCTTTAGTTACGACTGGAAAAGCTAAAATATTGATTTCAGTTCTAATCTTGTCATGTATAAGTGGAATGAAGGTAAATAAAATTTTAGTGCGCAGCATTTCAATTACTATATGATAATTTCTGTAGAAGATAATAATATAATCAATTTGTGTTGTAAATTACGAAGGTATTGATGAAAATATATTTTTATGCCTTCACTTACCCTTATTAAAACAAATTACAATCATCATGTATCCATGGACCTTTATCATGAGTTTGAAAAAAACATCATAGAGCATTCGAATTGGGACGTTAAAAATAGTATAAGTGGCGATCAAGCGAAGCGAATTCGATATTTATTAAAATTCATACCTCCATTTCAAATTCCTTTTCGTTCTAAAAATAATTTTCTTATAATTGGATTTCAAAAAGAAAAATTTTTCCCTTATTTCTATTATAAATGTGATAAAAAAATATTGTGGATGTATGACTCCTGGGAGCCTTTATTTTCTCGGATAAAAAAAACAATTGATGGATTTAAAATAAATATGCTTTTAACCGGAAGCAAACAGTCTGCTGATTATTTCAACAATTTGAATATTAAGAATTTTACTGCTCACTGGATTCCAGAAGCCGTGGATATAGATAATTATAGATTTATTGACTATAGAGATCGAAAAATAGATGTATTGCAATTAGGTAGAAAATGGGATGAATTACATAAGAATATAGAAACAATAGAAAATGATTTTGGAATATCTTATGTATTTGAAAAAACAAAAGGAGAAGTAATATTTAAAGAGCGTGATGATTTTATCAACGGTCTTGCCAATTCAAAAATATCCATTTGCATACCTACGATCATAACACATCCAGATAAAACAGGAAATATCTCTACCATGACAAACAGGTATTTACAGTCTATGGCATCAAAATGTTTGGTGTTAGGAAAATTGCCGTATGATATGCAATACCTTTTTGATTATAACCCTGTTATTGAAATTGATTTAAAAAATCCTATAAAACAGATTCAGTCGATTTTACAAAATTTCGACGACTATATTCCGCTTATTGAAAAGAATTATTCCTTTGTAAAGGCTAATCATACTTGGAAAAATAGAATTGATGAATTGAAAAAAGTAATTAACTAGCCATTGAATTTGATTGAATAATTCGTTTTGAATAGTTATAATAGAACAACGCAAAGACTACAACAAACCAAAACCAGGGCGTCCAATAGCATTGTGAAATATAAAAGTGCATCATTCCTGCAATTATTGAAACCAATAGAAAATATCCAATTGCATCTCTTATGCGTAATGTTTGAATTAAAACATAAATAAATAACAGCATTAATAAAAAGAAGCCAAGATACCCAATCTCAAAAATTGTATTATAATATAAAGAGATGATACTCTTCGAATCATCAAAACCAAGCAACTGGTAACCTGCTGGGCCTGCTCCTATTATTTTATTTATAATATTAAAGTGCTTGCTCTGTTCATAAAAAAAATCTATTCTGTCTTTTCTGTCATCAAAAGAAACGGAATCAAATTTATCACTCACACTTAAAATGATGAAAAAAAGTATTGAAAATAAATAATTTAAAACAACTAAAAAGATTGAGCCGAGCACGGTAAATATTATTACTTTAGTTAGTCTAGATTTTAAATAATGAAAGACTTTTTTTAAGAAAACAAATGAGGAAATGATGAATGAAGCTGGGATAATCAAAAAACTTGCAGTGCTTGCTGCAAATAAGAAACTCATTCCAATAAAAAAAACAGCTATCCCCTTTACCCATTTATTCCATTTACATAAATCTGAAAAATAAAAATAATAAATAACTAAAGGTGTGAATAATTCCATCATGAAGGCCATTCCGCCAGATTCTGAAGCAAATCCTCTTGATCTGTGAAACATATCGATCACTCCTGCCTGATAAAACATTTCTTCTGCGGAAGGCCTTGGAATATAATCATTGAGATTGAATCCAAATAAATTATCCGAAATGAATTCAATATTTGCGAAAATAGCTGTTCCTAAGGTTGTAATAGTTAATAAAGAGAGTACTTTTTTTACTACTTTTTCTCTATTCTTTAATTCGAATAAATGAAATTTAATAGTAACATAAAAAAGAAGGAATGAAGAGATGTATGCAATGGTATGATTAAGTGATTTAGTACTCCCAAGTCCATTTATTATAAAAGAAAAAATAACTGCTACTAAAAATAAAGCCACAATAAAAACATCAAACCCTAGAAAGTCTTTTGAGACGTTTCTTATAAATAAAAAATGAAAGCACATCGTTAAAAATAAAATAACAGCAAAAATCAAAGGCATTGAAATAGTACCTGTAATAGCAAACCCCGAAGTAAAGGGCATGGTGAGAACGAAGGCAAAGAAGATCTTTTGATTCAAAGACTTCATTTTTTTATCGCTACCAGATTCTATATTAAATTGATTATTTTGTAATAAATCCATAATTTATAGTAGAAATAGAGCCTCTTTAATTTATGTATATTTAAATATTGATGTTTTAATAATATTTCTATTCTTTCTTTTTCAATTCTGCCGCTTGAAGTTATACTATCTGAATGAATTCTGAATATCGTTATTGCCATTTTTATGTATTGTCCATCTCCACTTTTTAAGGCCCTTAAGATATAATCATAATCAGAAGCGAATTTATAATTTGTATTGTACCCTTTTAATTCTTTATTCAATTGTTTAGAAATAAGAAAACAGGGGTGAGGAACAAATGTTCCATGAGTTGAAAGCAATAATTCTTTATACCCTACCTTAAATCCGTTTCGTTCTTTAATTATCGAATCTTTACGGTTGATTATATTTCCATAATACCAATTCAACTTTGATACGTTTATTTCTTTAACTACATTATGAATAACTTGCTGATTTGCGAGAGTGTCATCTGAATTCAAAATAAGTATATATTCTCCGGTTGCTGCAGCTAGTCCCTTATTAATAGCTTCATACATTCCGTCATCTGGTTCGCTGTGATAATAAGCTATATTATTTAAATATTTATTTATGATTTCAATAGTTCTATCAGTCGATTTGCCATCAATAATTATATATTCTATATTTTTATAGGACTGAGTGATTACACTTTCAATAGTTTCTTCTAAGAATTGTTCACTATTTTTTGTAACAGTAATTATTGAAATCTTCAAATTCACATTACGAGTTTAAATTATTTATTTCACGAAGAAAAACAGCTTCTACTTGCAAGAGTCTTCCATCTGTTACATCTGCGAATACGCTTTCTATTGAAGAAAGATAAAATCCTTTTGATTCGATAAAATCTTTCATTTCGTTTAAAAGCATTTCGCCTTTGTATAAAGAAACGCATGAGATTTCAATTTGCAATGCATATATCTGACTAATACAATGCGCTGTTCCCTCTAAAATTAGTGACTCAAAACCTTGAGCATCAATTTTTAAAAATATTTTATTGGTTAGTTTCTGTTCTATAATAAAGCTATCAATTCTTGAAACCGTAATATTTTCGACTCCAACATACTTTGAATCAGGTGCTGCACTAATATGTTTTTCCTCAATATCTAACAAAGAGCTGCTAACAGAATTTTTCGAGATGTTAATTTTTGCTATGCCGTCAACATTACTAATTCCCAGATTATATACTTGCCATAAAGAATCATGATTTGATATTTTTAATAGCTTTTTAAAGGCTTCTTGTTGAGGTTCAAAAGAAAAGATTTTTCCTTTAAATCCTAATGAACGAATATATTTTCCATATTGTCCAATATTAGCTCCTACATCAAAACAATAATTAATCTGATTTTTTGTCAAGTAATTAATGAGATTCCTTTGGTTACTTGTAGGAAATCTTCTAATATCCAACCCTAATAGCTGACCTACTCTTTTAAATATAATGTACAAAATAGTTTTTACCATTTTTATTTTTGTGTTATACGAATTCTTTTAAAATAATTTTTCTATACTTTAACAAAATAAACATGCAATATATAATAGAAAATAAAGAAACAATTAATACGGCTTTTGTAATTGAAGAAAATGGGATTAATATTACTCCAAAGGACATCAATGTGAAAAATAAAAATAATCCCGATTTTAACCATGAGCTTGAACTTGGCAATACCTTCGATAAGCTGAATGAATTATATAAACTACCCAGAAATAAAGATAGGGCAGGTACAAAATAAAAAAGTGTTTTTAAATGGCTAAATTGTTGAAGTATTAAATAGCCTAGAATGGCAGTTACCGCATATATTAGGTGGACAATAATAAGTTTATTTAATTTATCAAGTCCGATGGAAGCATTATAATGGACGGATGTGATCATGTTGCAGACCCATCCGAAATTAATAAGTATTATACAAATCATCAGGTCTTTGTCAAATCTATTCAAAAGAAATAAATTCATAAAAGGGGAAATCAGACAAACAATGACTCCAAGCGTTATAGAAATAAATAAATTTCTTTTCATCACTTTTTCAAAATATGGCTGATGTGTATTTGTTTTTTTATGCAATACGAACTTAGGTATTAACACCTGATTGGCACTGGCTAATAAATTCCTTACTTGTAAGACGATTTTATTAGATAATTCAAAATTTGCTGTAGCAGTTAATCCTAGGTTTTTAGTAATAAAATATTTTATTAGAGGGTCAAAGAAAATTACTAAAATACCAATAGACTGTGATTTAATTCCAAAAGTAGAAATTAATTTAAAAGATTTTTTATCAAAAGAAATCGAAAACGGATTTTTAATTATTCTTTGTTGTATCAATATTATGGCCGCTGAAAAATATTGCCAAATGCTTTGTAACAAAAAAGCTATAGCAACTCCTTGAAGACCAAATGATGGTATAAGTATTATAATTCCTATTAAAAATATAATCCATCCAGAAATCTGTATAATACACCTAGTGTAAAACTTTTGAAATCCATCGAAAATGGCACTGTATACAGAAAAAAGATTGTTAATATACATTCCAATCATTACCCAAACAATGGACAGTTCAAATACATGATAATATGACGTATTTAATAAATGCTGTGCATACATTTTTGCCGGAAAAAATAAAATAAACAATACAGGTAAAGAGATTATTAAATTGGAAAAATTTACCGTACTCACCATTTTGTACAACTCGGATTTTCGATTGTTAACCGATAGTTCTGGAATATACCTAATAAGGCCGCTACTAAATCCAAAACTACTTATTTGACCTATTGTAGTTGTGGCAATCACTAATGCCCAAATGCCTAGGTATTCTTTTCCAAGACTTCTACTAATAATTGCATACGCAGAGAATTGACAAATCGCAATGAAAACATTTAAAACAAGAAGCCATATTACATTCCTGCTAATTTTTAAAATACTATTTTTAAAAACCAATTTTAATGATGTAATGGATTTAATCATGTGATTATATATAACCCGAAATATGTTGATATGCATGGCTAGCTTGGACCCACTTATGCCATCATCTTTTTATACGTAGAAACCCCCAACATAAATGCCAAAATAAACATAGCTAGGAAAGAAAAGAATAATCCCATTTTAAGCTTACTGACTTTATTTTTTTTCATTGGGTAATCAGCAGCATCAATGATTTGCATGAACGGTATTCCTTTTAAATATTGAAATCTTGCCATTTCTAAATTTTTGAACAACTCGGCGTATGCTGCACCATAAACCTGAATATTAGTTTGTTGTTTTTGTAAAGGCGCTTGAGCTGAAACAAAAGCAGGATTAATATTAGCATCTTGAATTGCTGCTCGATTAGAAATGCTTGTTGAAATATTGTTTTTCATGGAGGCTACTCTTTCTTCTAAAATATCTAATGTATTTTTCGCCTTTTTGCTACAAACATCTGTATAAAATATATTCGTTTGCGATTCGAGCTTATCTGTAAATATTTTGGTGAAGCGCTCATCAAAACTTACCACTCTAAGTTCGTAGATACTTAGTTTTTTATCTTTTCTTTGAGCGCTGACAAATTTATTATGAAATAAATTATACATGCAATACAGAATGCTATCTTGATTGTAGGAAAATGATGCCCTGTTTTGTCCTGGTAAGAAATGTACATTTTTGTATGGGTTTTTATCCGACTTGTTATCCCTTAACGAGGAGTGGTCTAAATAGTACTCTACTAATGTATAGGGCTTATTATTAAATGTATCTACTGATAATAATACACTTTCCAATATTCTTCTACTTAGCATAATCTCCACAATGTTATCATTATTGAATACGCTTTTTGAACCGCCTATATTGATGCCAAATTGAGCTGCTAAGCCAAGGGCGCCGGATAAGCCGGACTCTTCTCCCTCATCTAATGCAAATGTTAATCTGCTTTCATAAGTAGGCTCTTGTTTACTTGCGTAAAAAATACCTGCCAAGCCAAATATTAACCCTACAATAAAAAACAATAGCCACTTTTTTTTAATCTTATCTAATAATAACAAGAAAGCTGCAGTGCCTGATTTCACTTCTGATTGTTTTTTTTCTGATCTAAATTGATTTTCCATATTAACACTTTTTACGCACCTGCTCTTCAACGTTAATTAATGTTTTACAATATTTTAGCGCTTATCAACACATTAGCGACAACACCAAGTGCAGATACAATTACGGCTAATTCACTAGGACTTACTTTCATTCTATTACTTTTATTCTTTTGTGGAATAAATATCTCCGATCTTGATGTTACTTTAGGATATGATTTAAAGCAAAATAATTTTTTAACCGATTTAGCTTTTCCGTTTGGATAGATAACCAACACACCAGACTTTCTTGCTGAAGGCATGTAATTTCCAGCTTGTCTAATATAAAATTTTATACTTTTTTTCTTGCTATATGGAATGATAGTGGGATAGTAAACTTCACCGGATATCTTTACCAAATTTGAATTTTTCTCTATGTTAATGATGTCTCCATCTTCTAAGATAAGATTTTCAGGAGAGTTGGGTTTTGATAAAGCTTTACTAAGATTAGCACTTACCAACTCATAGCTCTTATAGATTTCATTGCGCAAGTTATCATTTGAAGACAACCGGTCGCTACTTAGATTTAAAACTCTTTGAAATAACAATTCTCTTTCTTTAATGGATAGATTTGATTTTGATATACGCCTAATCGTTGCTGAGCTGCTGTCCGCTGAGGCCCTAAACCCTTCTGCTCTTTTTAAAATATCCGCTAATTTATCGCCACTTTTTTGAAGAATATATTTGCCTGGAAATTTTACATCTCCTAAAACCATTACAGAACGCTGAGTTACATATCCTGCAGCAGCTTTTACTATAACAATATCGTACGGCTGAAGCATGATGTTGTTGGATAAACTTATTAACCTTGCTTCTGTTTCAAGATGATTTTTCTGATTAATATTTGCATTTATAACCCTACTCGACACTTCTATTTTATTAGAATCTCCAGACTCGGTTAATCCTCCAGCCATTAAAATAACATCTTGCAATGTCATCCCTTCTCTCCACTTGACTGCTATTTGTTTTCTAACATTTCCTTCTACATTAACATACATGCTATCCCTGAAATCAAATAATGAAGAAATAGAAACGGAGTCATCTTTCTGTAACTCTACCTTATTATTATGAAATAAAACAGAATCCAAATTTACATTTAACATGGATGGTGTTCTATTATTTTGATATCTAAATATTGAAGTGGTTTTAGTATAGGCATCATCTGTTAATCCGCCTGCTTTTTCAATCAAATATTTAAGTGTCATTCCTGCTTTTAATTCGTAATTTCCGGGCCTTACAACGCTACCTGTTATAGAAATTCTATTTGAGTATTTTGCTGCGTTTTTTCTAATAAAATATTCATCTCCGCTATTGACAATAAACGAACTAAATTGATTTTGAGGTATATCAATAATGATTTTCCCAGTATCTGTAATTCTATTCAGGGAAAGCGATGTTTTAAAAGCATTTTCTGAAAACCCACCGCAGAGTTCCATTATTTTACTACCTGTTTCATTTTCTAGCAACTCAAATTTCCCTTCACGTTTAACATTACCCGAAACCGAAACCATATTTTTATAATACGGTATTCTTACTACATCCCCTTCTTCTAGTAATATATTATCTTTTTGATTTCCATTTACTAAAAAGGCATATAAATCGGCTACTCTTTTTACAGTATTCCCTCTGATTATTTCAATGGCTCTGTAAGTACCCAATGGACCAGGTCCCCCACACAGATAAAGCAAATTGTACAATGTTGTTAATGAAGAAACAGTATATGTTCCTGGCTTCAAAGCTTGGCCAATTACAGTAACTCGAATGCTTCTTATTTTACTCAAGGAAATATTAACTTGCGTCTGACCTGTGCTAATTGCATGATAAATAGTACTTGCCAATTTTGTTTTAATCTTTTGTGTAGCCTGTTCTATGGAAAGCCCATTCACATAAATTGGCCCAACATTGGTGATGTAAATCTCCCCTTCTTCGTTAACCCTTAAAGTGTACCTTTTTTCACTCACACCAAAAACATTAAGAATTATTTTATCATCTGGGCCTAAAATATAAGATCCCGGTGTGGCGATACGAATATTTGGTTCAAAAAGCATACTATTTTTTTGAAAATACTCTGAACCGAAAACACTTAACTCTCTTTGATTTTCTTGCATAAACGAAGAGCTGCTGTCATATGTTCTGATGGTTTCCTCTACAACATCCTCATTTCTTTTTTCTGATTTATTTTTTGATGGATTGAGACTTTCAATTCTATTTTTTAATTTCATTGCCTCTAATTCCGGAAGTCCCTTGTCTTTTGCAATATTATAAATCTCATCTTCGCCAATTTGCAAATCAGCCGCTTTCTTAATTAATGATAAAATTTGAGCATCTGTGTAGGAGTCCACATTAATAGTCGACATATCATTAATGTCTAATAAATTAGATTGAGCAATGCTGATATTTGGGATAACAATTAAGAATAATATTGTTATAATAAAAGTCTTTATACAATTCATTTTAAAAGCCTTTATACGTTAATTATAAGTAATAGAAATAGCGTGCTAAGATAGTAATTTTTGTTTGTTTAAACGAGGCATGCGGCCTATTAGAAATTAAAATCTCTATAATTTTCAATAATTCTAAACTTGTTTTAATAAACTTATCATTAAACTAGACCGTAGCGGTATATTTGCATTTATGCATTATGCTTCAGTAGACAATATTAGTAAGTCTTTTGGAATTAGGACTTTATTTAAAAACATTACCATAAATATTGAGGAGGGCGATAAAATTGCGTTGGTTGCCAGAAACGGATCGGGCAAAAGTACCCTTATGAAAATTATTGCTGGTATAGAAACTCCAGATAGTGGTATCGTTTGGGTTCACAAAGACATCAAAACTGTGATGCTTCAGCAAGACAATGACTTTGATGCCAATAAAACGATTTGGGACAATGTACTTCGTTTAAATAATCCCGTTATTAAAGTAGTGAAAGAGTATGAAGAGTTTTTAGAAAATGGTTCAGAAAATCATGAACAACTGGCAGAATTAATGTCGCAATTAGATGATTTAAACGCCTGGAATTTCGAAAGTGATTTGAAGCAAATATTAGGCAAACTCAACTTGCATCAACTTAATGAAAAAGTAGGAAACTTAAGCGGTGGTCAAAAAAAGAGAGTGGCTCTAGCGCAGGCCCTCATTGAATCTCAGCTACACGAAGGTAAATGTTTATTAATTTTAGATGAGCCAACAAATCACCTTGATGTATCGATGATTGAATGGTTGGAAGAGTATTTGGATGCTCAAAAAATTACATTATTACTTGTAACACATGATCGATATTTCTTAGACGCAGTTTGTAATGAAATCGTGGAAATAGATGATGAGAAAGTTTTTATTTATACAGGCAATTATGATTATTTTCTTGAGCAGAAGAGCCTGAGAGTAGAAATTCAACAAAGTGAACTTCAAAAGGATAAAAATATTTTTAGGAAGGAATTAGAATGGATGCGCAAGCAGCCAAAAGCAAGAACGACCAAAAGTAAAAGTCGCCAAGATGCATTTGTAGAAGTTGAAGACAGGGTAAAGCAACAAAAAGAAGTGGGGGAAGTAAGTTTGCAAGTAAAAATGACACGGCTTGGAGGTAAAATTCTTGAAATGAAGAAAGTTAACAAAAGCTATGGGGATCTAGTTATTATGAAAGGATTTGATTACACTTTCAAAAGAGGAGAAAGGATTGGCGTTGTTGGAAAAAATGGCGTAGGAAAATCTACTTTTTTAAAAATCGCCTTACAATTGGAGAATCCTGATAACGGTAAAATAAATCATGGCGACACCGTTGTTTTTGGAAATTTTAGCCAAGAAGGTTTGATCTATAAAGAAGATAAACGAGCTATTGAATATGTAAAATCAATGGCTGAATTCTTTCCTTTAGCTGATGGCAGTAAGATATCGGCTAGCCAATTTATGGAGAAGTTTGGATTTACCGGTGAGCAACAATATACGTTGTTGAGCAAATTAAGTGGTGGGGAGAAAAGAAGATTGCATTTAATGAGTGTGTTATTTTTAAATCCCAACTTTTTAGTGCTGGATGAGCCTACCAATGATTTGGATTTACAAACATTAAGAACACTAGAGGAGTTTTTATTAGAATATCCTGGATGCATTTTAATTGTTAGCCATGACCGTTATTTTATGGATCGTATGGTTGATCATTTGTTTGCATTTGAAGGTGATGGCGTTATTAGAGACTTTCCCGGCAACTATTCTCAATACAGGGAAGCCTTTTCAAAAGGAATGCTTGAAAAGAATCCTCAACAAATAATGAAAGTACAACCTGATGAAAAATCGATTGATAGTAACGTAAGTATTGAAAAAACTGTCGTTAAAAAACTTTCTTTTAAAGACAAATACGAACTAGAAGAATTAGAAAAAGAAATGCCATCACTTCAAAAAGAAAAAGAAGAACTAGAACAAAAAATGAGCAGCGAATTAGCGTATAGCGAATTGCAAAAAATCGCGGATAGAATAAATACTATTATAACGCTGCTCGATGAAAAAGAAATGCGCTGGTTAGAGTTGAGCGAAAAAACAACTTAGATTATCTATACTCCTGTTTTTGAATTGACTTAATGTGATTTATTTAAAATACAATCTGCTGATTTCTCTCATTTATCAGGTTGATGCCGAATAGTAAAATCAGGTGTTCCCATACATAGATTTGCCTTAAACAATTATTAATTAATTAAAACAAGGAGGTCTTTATGTCTACAAAAGCATTAACTAGAAACGGGGGATTATTGCCTGCCGTATTTGATGATTTTTTTAAACCATGGAATGAGTGGTTTGATACTGGGAGTAATATAATGAATAGAATACTCACAGTTCCGGCTGTAAATATTGTTGAAACAAAAGATGAATTTAAATTGTCTTTTGCTATACCTGGAATGAAGAAGGATGATTTTCATATTGATGTGGATGGGAATATGCTTACTATTAGTAGTGAGAGAGAAGAAACAAGAGAAGAAAAAGAAAGTAAATACACTAGAAAAGAGTTTAATTACTCTTCCTTTTCCAGAAGTTTTTCGTTACCAGAGGATGTCAGTAAAGACAATATACAGGCTGCATATAACGACGGTGTACTGCATTTAACATTACCTAAAAAAGAAGAAGCAAAGAAAACACATACGAAGAATATTATTGTAAAATAGTATTTCAGTTGTTTATTCTTACGGCCGTTCAATTTATTGAACGGCTTTTTAAATGATTATTTCGGTAAAGGGTTGATACAGAAATGATTGCCTAGATATTTTAATTAACTAAATTATAGCAGTTTCAAAGCCTAAAATATTGCTTTTTTTAAGTTAACTTCGTTGGTCTTCAAAAATAATTTTATTTTATATTTAAATAATTTATTTTTTGGTGCAACGGTGAATATTATGGCAAAAATAAAAAAGGCGATTCCTAAAGAGAACACATCAAATCCTAATTTATTAACGGAAGCTTTACAAAAGCATTTTGGATTTGATGGATTTAAGGGTCCTCAAGAAGAAATCATTCAAACTGTTTTAGAAGGGAAAGACACCTTTGTAATAATGCCAACCGGTGGTGGAAAAAGTCTTTGCTATCAATTGCCTGCAATGATAAAAGAAGGTGTAGCTATCATCGTTTCTCCACTTATAGCGCTAATGAAAAATCAGGTTGATTTAGTTAGAAGTTATAGCAGTAAGGATAATGTTGCTCATTTCTTAAATAGCACATTAAATAAAGGACAACAAAAAGCTGTGAAAGAAGATTTGTTGAGCGGAAAAACGAAGTTATTATATGTTGCTCCCGAAACAATGACCAAAGAAGACAATATCAACTTCTTCAAGACCCTCCATGTTTCTTTTTTTGCTGTAGATGAAGCGCATTGCATTTCAGAATGGGGACATGATTTTCGTCCCGAATACCGTAGATTAAAAGAAATGATGGATTTAATTAATCCAGATGTTCCAATTATAGCACTAACAGCTACGGCTACCCCAAAAGTAAAAAGTGATATTATTAAAAATCTTGGATTAAGAAATTCGGTGACATTTGTTTCTTCTTTTAACCGCCCTAACTTATACTATGAAATTCAACCAAAAATAAATCTAGAGCAAACCAATAAAAGTATTGTTCGATTTATTCAAACGCATAAAGATAAAAGCGGGATTATATATACCCTGAATCGTAAAACAACGGAAGATCTCGCCAATATGTTAATGGCGAATGGAATTAAAGCAGTAGCCTATCACGCTGGCTTAGATGCTAAATTAAGAAGCTTAAGACAAGACCAGTTTTTAAATGAAGATGTCAATGTTATTGTTGCTACCATTGCATTTGGAATGGGTATCGATAAGCCTGATGTACGTTTTGTTATCCATTACAACATCCCAAAATCTATTGAGAATTATTATCAAGAAACAGGAAGAGCTGGAAGAGATGGAATGGAGGGTAAGTGTATTTTATATTATTCGCACAAAGATATTTCCAAGCTAGAGCAATTGATGAAAGACAAGCCGTTAAGTGAAAGAGAAGTTGGGGCTCAGTTAATTAATGAAATGTTGGCCTACGCCGAAAGCAGCGTTTGCAGGAGAAAAACTTTGTTATATTATTTTGGCGAAGGATTTGACGATAGTAAAAGTTGTGGTCAATGTGACAACTGCCTAAATCCTAAAGAAAAAACTGAAGCGAAAGCAAGTGCGGTAATCGTACTAAAATGTATAAAAGCCTTAGGAGAGCATTTTACAATCGAATACCTTATTCAGATTTTAATGGGAAATGCCAGCAAGCAAGTGCAGATGTATCGACATGATGCATTAGATATTTTTGGAAGTGGCAATGATCAAAATGCGCATTATTGGAATAGCCTAGTGCGACAAATGCTTTTAAATGATTTAATTGAGAAAGATATAGTTGAATATGGTGTTTTAAAAATCACTAAAAAAGGTACTGCCTTTTCAAAAAAACCAACTTCATTTAAAATCGCTTTGAATAATCTTTTTGAAGAGGCTAATGCCGACGATGAGGAGACTATTGCAGCAGAAGCAGCTCTAGGATCTGTTGATGATAATCTTTTAAACACTTTAAAAGATTTACGCAAAAGAGTGGCTAAAGAAAAAAGTCTTCCTCCATTTGTAATTTTCTTAGAAAGTTCATTAGAAGACATGGCAACCATGTTCCCCACTTCAATGAATGATCTCGAAAAAATCAGTGGCGTGAGTAAAGGCAAGGCTATGCGTTATGGTAAGCCATTTATTGATTTAATAACTTCCTATGTGGAAGAAAATGATATCATTAAGCCAGATGATTTTGTGATGAAAAGCGTGTTGAATAGAAACAACAACAAGATATTTATTATTCAGAATGTAGATAAAAAAATTGCGCTTGAAACGATTGCTAAAAGTAGAGATTTACGAATTGATGAATTACTAGAAGAAATGGAAACCATTGTAGCAAGCGGCACTAAATTAAATTTGACTTACGCCATTAACGACTTGGTAGATGAGTATGAGCAAGAAGAAATTATGGATTATTTCAAAAGCTGTGAAACGTCTTCTTTACAAATAGCACAGGAAGAATTAGCGGAAGGAAATTTCAACTGGGAACAATTGAAATTAATGCGTATCAGGTTTTTATGCGAATATGGAAACTAAATAGCATTAATAATTTGTTTGCTATTATTTTATCAGATGATCTACATCTTAATTTTTTTGAATTAAACAGTTACTTTTATTATACAAATAAACAAAACAACATGAAAAAAATATTTTTTTGGGCATTTATCGTATCCTTTATCTTCAGTTCTTGCGTAAGTAAAAAAGCAATGAAAAAAGAAAAGATTCGCTATGAAACATTGCAAACAACCATGCAATCTCAAAATGTAAATTTACAAGATGAATTAAAAAAGTGTACAGACCTAAATTCCGAAAACTCAAGGAAAAAAGATTTATTGGATGCGGAAATTGAAAGTTTAAAAAAACAAATTGGCTATTTAAAAGACAATAACAATCAGGCATTAAAACAATTAGAAAACCTTTCCGTTATTACAGGATCACAAGCGGAGAGTATTAAAAAATCATTAGAT
>Ga0214921_10000754_pt1 | contig 58057 bp, 56 predicted proteins | sample LL1505_MetaG_FD_177992 | JGI IMG/M metagenome (GOLD analysis project Ga0214921, IMG submission 177992) | Freshwater microbial communities from Lake Lanier, Atlanta, Georgia, United States - LL-1505 | ecosystem: Environmental > Aquatic > Freshwater > Lake | place: USA: Georgia | collected... | reverse complement strand
TAGGTGTATCCCGACAGCTTCCAGAATAGACGCCAAGCTTGAGAGCTTAGGGTTGCCCTTCTTTGACAAGCTTCGATAGAGATTCTCACGGTTAAGTGATGTCTTACGAGCAAGGTTCGCCATTCCGCCGCTCGCCTCAACGACATCACGTAACGCGAGAAGAAACACCTCCTCGGAGTCGCTCATACATGCGTTGAGGTATCCAGCGGCTTCTTTCGGATCCTTGAGCTGTTTAAGGAGCTCAGCCCTATAACTTTTTACTGGCATCTTTGTACTCCTTCCAAAATAGCTTCGCTTTATGTATGTCCTTTGTTTGGGAGCCTTTGTCGCCACCACACAGAAGGACCACTACCGTATTGCCATCTCGACCAAAGTAGACGCGATACCCGGGTCCAAATGAGACTCTGAGCTCTAGGACTCCGGCGCCTACACTCTTGCAATCACCGAAGTTTCCAAGCTCAAGTCTATTTATACGCGCTCGTATGACAGCTCTCGCTTTGACATCTTTCAAATGTAATAGCCAATCGAGAAAGGCGCTCTTGCCACGCTTCTGCTCGTAAATGACTATCGTCTGATTCATACCTATAATGTAGCTTTAAAGCTACTATGCGTCAAGATTATAGTAAAACGTCCGTGTTTTGAGTAGGATAACAAAAGTGCCCACTCGGATTTCGACCTGCCGGTCGAAACCGGTGGCTCCGACATTATTCGGTTCAGAGATTATGGCCAGCACGGAACAGGCTAAAGATGCGCCGAGGCAGCGCTTGAAATGGAGCTTAAAGACTGCCTTCTGGGTATTTTTATCGATTGGACTTTTGAGCACAGCAGGAGTGCTCTCTCTGTCTCATAAAGATCTCTGGATTGAATTGGAAATGGTAGTTGCTCTAGTCGCATTACTGCTTTTCATTTTTTATTTTTGGGTGCTCTATCATGGAGTTCATTTTCATGATGATGGTCAGCTTAGGTTAAAATTCTCATCTTTTGATGTTTCCGATCCCTGGCCCTACGAGGGATTAGGGCTCGTACACCTCGCTGAAGACCCTGTTAGTCTGATCTTCTTTTTGCTCGTCGAATTTATCCTCCTGATGGTGTTCGCTTTTGTGTTTTCCTTTCTTATCTGGCTTGGCATGAATGGAGTAGTTCTGGCGATTACGCTACTGACGATGCCGCTTTTCTACATCTTTCGCTCCTCTGTCCGATTTGTACTTAGGAACTCACCGGCCTGTTGAAGGACACTGGTACGGGGTTACTGGAAGGACACTGAAGGACACTGGTACGGGGTTACTGGAAGGACACTGGTACGGGGTTACTGCACTGAAGGACACTGGTACGGGGTTACTGAACTCTGGACACTGGTACGAACTCTGCTGGACACTGGTACTGGACACTGGTACGGGGTTACTGCATGTATCCAGTGCCTCTGCAAGCAAAGGACACTGGTAAAAGGACACTGGTACGGCGTTACTGAACTAACTGGACACTGTCGGACACTGGTACGGGGTTACTGCATGTATCCAGTGCCTCAATCCGACTAGCCAACAAAGCTGGAATCATATTCTTACAAGATATAGCGGAAAGGACACTGGTACGGGGTTACTGAACTAACTGGACACTGTCGGACACTGGTACGGGGTTACTGCATGTATCCAGTGCCTCAATCCGACTAGCCAACAAAGCTGGAATCATATTCTTACCAAGATATAACGGATAAAAGATAAGGCTCCAATGAATCAAGCCAGAGGCCGTCGCTACTAGTTGTGAATTATCGCTGGGCTACCCGGTAATTTGATTGACCGTCCTGCCGAATTGGCCGCAGTAGTCCGCACCTAGATAGACGAATTCGGACTCCTCAAGAAAACGAGTATGTTCAGGTCCACAGATTTCTCCTGCCTATGTACTTAAACCAATCAGGCAGTCGATATGGCCTGCTTGAAAAATGCGGGCAGTATATTAGCAAGCATCGGTGGACAGGAAGGAAACAGCCCCGGGGGAAATGGGATACTAAAGTCTCCCCTTGCCCATGCTAGGCGAACTTCCCGTCTCTCTTCTCTTAGGTTTTTCACAAAAGCGATGAATAATTTTCTTAGTGCGATATCACTGCAGATGCACCACATCCGGCGGCCAAAAGTCTTGGGGGAATATGGCGTGTCGATGGGCCTAGTCTCGATCTCATGCTTTTCCGGCAGAGCAATGTCCTCCTTTTCTCGCGCATCCATCATCTCTTGTTCTATCTCTTTGATGCGCTGAAGGACTCTCTCATTAAACTCTTCAGTCGTCATTTGATTTGGGAATGCAGTAGTCCAGGCATCAGGTGTTATGGTGAAGGTATAGGTCTCTTTGGCTAATGCCCGAACCTGCGCCGCCTCATGCCTATGCTCTGCGGGAGAGAGGTGGCCTTTAGGGAGAGGAGTGATGAAGTTTCTTCTGATGCGTAGTACCTCTCTAGAGAGGTTTCCTGACTTGAACATCTCCCAACTGGATACCCCTCTATAGTTATCGATTGAATCCGTGCGGTGTGCTCTAACGGGATTGGCATAGACGTAAGCCATCTTCTCGATAAGGTTTTTGAGGAGAAGAATAGGTGGATGGTGATACCCGGCGCACCATACGGTGACTTGGCGTCTTCCCATTAGGCGGTTAACGGCGTGTGAAGTCTCGCACTTAAACCGCTCCATGAAGCTTTCAACTTGAGTGGGATCCTCCACTAGAACAATAAGATGAACGTGATTTCCCATTACTATAAGAGAGATAACCTTAATAGGATGGAGGCTCTGGGCGACTGCCAAGGCACTCCACAGGATCATCTCCATTAGAGGGGTATGCACAAACGGTAGTCCTTGTTGGACTCTGGATGTGATCATCACTACGGTGTGAGGAAATAAGGTAGTAGGTGGCCGTGACATACAAGATACTCCTGTGAGCAATTCAAAGAGGTTTGTCTTGTTTATCGAGTATCTGTGTAAGAAGTTGCGAGGGATGTGGCTTTGCTGAAGTTAGTTGCGGCCGCGCTTGCTGAGAAGTAACCCTGTACCAGGGCCTCTTCGGAGAAGTAACCCTGTACCAGGGCCTCTTTACCAGGGCCTCTTCAGGGCCTCTACGGCATCGCTCCCTAGCATCAAGGCATGGTGGCAAAGATTGATGGATTTTCAGGACTTGCGCCCACACAATTAAGCAGTAGACAATAGGCACACATTGTCGTAACCTAGATCCTGTGAGAACATGAAGCTGCTTCGGTGGAACAAAAGTAAAAATGATCTCCTCAGATCGGAGCGAGGCGTGTCATTCGAGGAAATTGAGGTGGCTATCGAGCAGGGCAACCTGCTCGATATTGTCGCGCATCCGAATCGTGGAAAGTATCCGAATCAAAAAATCTTTGTAGTTAGACTTCTTGATTACGTTTATTTGGTTCCATTCGTAGAGGACCAGAGTTCGTTTTTTCTCAAGACAATTATTCCTAGCCGAAGGGCTACGAAGCAGTACCTAGGAGTCGATCATGCCGAAGAAGAGTAAATTAGATAAAGAAGAACAGGAGATTCTCAATTCATTCGAGAGAGGGGAATGGGAGTCAACCAACCCGACAACCGCTGAACTACATAAGTTTCGGAAGATAGCACGGGCATCGCTTGCGAAGGACAAGCGCATCAACATTCGATTACCTGCCCGAGTGCTAGAGGGATTACAACTGCGCGCCGCGCAAGAGGGGATACCCTATCAGACGTTGATATCAAGTGTTCTCTATAAGTTTGCATCAGGACGCTTGATTGATGCAGCGTATAACGAGTCCGCGGAACGGGCCGCGAAGCGTGGCCGTTCACGGTAGCATTGTACAATCGTTTCAGACCATGGAACCTCGACACGAAATAATTCAACTCGGGATTGCTGCTTTACCGCCACTTCTTGCAGTCCTTGTAATGATTTGGTCTCCATCAACTCAGGCTCGGCTGCGGCTTAAGGGCATCTGCGGGGCAGCTTTGTTCTTTTTACCGTTTTGGTTGATGCGGATTAACGGGGGTTCATGCATTTCACTCCAACAGATCTGCGCACCGGGAGAGGTTTCCGTTTGGGTTAACCCTGCATATTACGGGGGCGGGCTGCAGAGCTGCACGGAGTGCGCCAGTAACATTTCGTCGCTGTTCATCACGTTAAACTCTTGGCGGCCAACGTTACTCATCGAAACGTGGTACTGCATAAATCAATATGCCTAAACCAGTCACTCCATTTTGTGGTTGCGATGTTTTTGTCACCGATTCGAAGAATCAAGTCTTATTGATTCGCCGTTCAGATAATGGGTTTTGGGCGCTACCCGGTGGCTGCCAAAACCTTGGAGAAACTCCACAAGAATGCGCTATACGTGAATGCCAAGAGGAATCTGGGTACGTTGTACAGATAAGAGAGCTTCTCGGGGTTTGGAGTTCCCTGCGATACGAATACATAAATTACCCTTGGAAAGACAATCAGTTTATACATTTGTTGTTTCACGCAGAAATTGTCACCGGTAATCCATCACCATCTGATGAAGCCACTGAGATTGGTTGGTTTCCCGAAGGAGCGCTACCGCCGTTATCAGATGGCCATGCACCGCGTATAGCATTTGGATTTCAGTACATAAGCGGTAAGGCAAAGGGTGCCTATTACGAGTAGCGCGTTGGACAACAATTCAACGGAGAAGATATCGGGTCTTTAACTCTTTTCGGTGCGCGACTTACGGGCCTCCAACGAAGACGCGAAACTCGCGATTCGGGTACACAGGGCGTTGTATAGTCCGTGTCCACCAGCGCCCTCTATTAGCTCGTAGAGCTGATGCTCGTAAGGGACATCCTCCGGATTCTTGATTCCCGGGAGGCTAGGAATTTCTATATCAAGACGCTTAAGACGAGGCGCCGCGACTTGCAGTAAGAGAGAATATGCCGTGATTCTCTGGCTTCTAATGTCCTCCAATCCTTTAGCTACAATATCGCTGCCAGGAATCTTAGGATCTAGCACCTCTTTACTGGTCATGGGGCTCCTCGCTCAGAGAGGAAATAAAAGCCTCGAGCTTCGCTTTGAATTCATCGGGGTTGATAACAGGATATCGAATAAATCGGCCCTCAATCTGGGCGAATCTTTTCTTTAAATTCTCTATGCTTACAAATTTTTTCTCAACAAGCCCACGTGCGTCGGCTAAATCCTGACTGAATCCACGCTCTATTTTCGCTAAGGCTTGCATGCATAAATCATAATGAAAAAATGAGATGCCCCCTATCTTCTCGATCGGCGTCGCCAGGTCCTGCCACGCGGGCGGAGCGGGAATGAAATCATCAGGTGACGCAAGCTCAACGTTAAGGCTGAGTTCATTCTTAAGATTGGCAATGGCTTCAAAGATACCCCTAGGCTCAGGATCTACTTTTATATCAACATCGATTGTTTGCTCACGGAGGCCTAACAAAAGAGCAGTTGAGCCCCCTGTAAAATACACACGTCCCTCCCCCTGGGTACGTCTGGAGATCTCCCGCATGAATATCCGCAACCGCTCTGGTGTAACTTTCTCCCTCATCTTCAACATTCTACCACGTTCCTGCATTGTCGGTAACTATCTCGGGAGAGGCGAGACAAGAACTGACGCTGCTGTTGTCGGTATTCTCGCAGGGGGTAAATTAACAGACGCAACTGGGTCGAATTATTATGTTTAAATTCTACCATGTACCAGGTAGTGGTGCTCCCCTAGAACTGGCAACCTCGAATATCACCAGATCGAAATCCCTGCATGAAAGCTTGCTGCCTCTGTTCTGAGGTTCCGTGGGTAAATGACTCTGGTGAAACAGCCTGTCCGGCTGAGCGTTGAATGTGATCGTCCCCTACCGCGGCTGCGGTAGCCAATCCCTCTTGGATATCACCAGGCTCTAGGAAATCGCGCTCCTGATTAGCGTAGTGCGCCCACAAACCAGCGTAACAGTCGGCTTGCAATTCAATAGCGATCGCATCGCTCTGATTACTACGGCCACGCATCCGTTGAGGATCAAGAAGTGTTTGCACATGGTGCCCGACCTCATGGGCTACTACATACGCCAGAGAGAAGTCCCCTTTGCCGCCAAGCTTTAGAAGATCATCCATAAAGCTTAAGTCGAGATACACCCGCTTATCAGCCGGGCAATAAAACGGCCCCGATGCTCGTTGACCGAGACCGCACGCAGTATCTGTGGCACCTCGAAAGAGAACGAGAGGTGTCTCTGCGTAGCTCCGACCGAGGCTCTGAAATATCTTCTGCCAACGATCCTCTAAATCGACCAGGGTAACTGAAACTAGCCCCTTAGTGTCATCCGAATCAAAATTTGAACGAGGCATCTGCCCCTGACTAGGCATCCCCACCTGCTGAGTCATCTGCCCTTGTAACAGGGAGAGGACGATTCGTGGGTCACCACCTAAAAAGTACACCACTAAGCCAAGCGCCACGACGCCCCCAAGGCCTAGCTTTGGACCCGCACCCCGACGAGACGTTGACATTCCAGCGCCGGAACTCTCTCGGCGATCGATAACGTTATCACTCTGTTTTCGTCCTGACCATTTCATAGGAAGAATGTATCAGGGATGGGGTTGAGAGGGCAACTTCTACGAGAAGATATCATCGAGGCCCAAAATGACGTCGAAATACCCGCCTGATCTTACATTCGGGGTCACTCCCCCCGGGGCGATTAACACCCTCTGTATACTCTCCCTTCGATCACTCGCTATTAACCTAACCTTCCGCTCGAATTCGTGGGCAACATCCATACCGACCGGATCGGCTTGATACTTTATCTCGCAGATCGTTAGGACCTTATCCGCCCTGCGGAAAGCAAGGTCAATCTGGACTTTGGCTCCATCAGGTTTGTACATCGGGCCATAGTCGTAACGAACGGCGGCGAACCCCATAGTCGCCGCCAATTGATGAGCGCGCGTTAAGCAATAACGCTCAAACGAATAGCCAAGCCATTGGCGATAGCTTTGAATGGGCATCGCGGCGTTTGGATTTCGAGCGAATCGACGCGAGGAGATATCTCGAACTTGCGAATGTATAAACGAGTAGTAAAAATTAAGGTAGTTATCTGCCAGAAAATATCTGGCATTTCGGCCCGGATGTCCATGCTTCAAACTGGCGAACGAATCGATAAATCCTGATTGCTTCAGATCCCCGAATACACGAGTAGCCGCGCCACCCAATGGAATTCTCAAATCTTTTATTACTTCGCTCTTAGAACGAGCCCCGTGTCGTGCTAGGTATCCTACTATAGCCTTATAGTGGGGATTGTTCGCCAAAGAGCTAACAAAGACCCGATCGGCCTCATCGACGAAAAAACCACCCGGCAAAAAGGCCTGTCTGCATAAGGAGAGATAAACGGACGATTCACTTGTGAGGTACTTAACGTACTCAGGGATGCCTCCAACTGATAGGTAAGCGTCCAGCGCGTTCTCTTTGGAGATTGAAGGCCCCATAAGATCCCGTACATCTTTGATGGTGAGCTCTCCGATTGGAAACGTGTAGTTCGAGCGATTATAGAGTGCTTTTGACATCACAACTTTGTCGATCAAAAACGAAGGAGCCGAGCCACAAAGAATGAGAATCAAGCGATCGTTTTGCTTTAGATAGTTATCCCAGGCGTATTTCAGATCAACTATCAGATCGTCCTTGTAAGACGATAACCACTGAACCTCCTCGAAATAGAGGGTTACGTTTCCTCGCGAGACACGCTTAGCTAATTCAATAAATACATCACGCCATGAATCAACACGAAGCTTTGCCAGAGACGGATCGTTAAAATGCCGGGACATCTCTTGCAAAAAATTCGCTCGTTGGATCCGAGGTGGTCTCCCCTCGATTCCCTCAAACTTGAGCAATCTTCGATCAGAAAACGCTTTATGGATCAGAGTGGTCTTGCCGACACGTCGTCGACCATAAACCACGAGGATCTTCGCTCCCGCATCTTCCTTGAGCTGTTCAAACTGTAAAAGTTCATCCCGGCGGCCAACAAATACTAGGCCCTGTTTATCCCCTGTCCTACCAGTCATATAAACCATGTGTTTTTAATATGATACGACTCGCATCAAATTAATCGATGCAAAAAACGAGCGCTATGGCTCTTATTTTACTCCATACTGCTCATTTTTGGAATTGCTTTTTGAGCAGGATAGCTTGTTTTTATGCCTATGCTGCTCGATTTATAACAGAGGGGCGTATTCCTTGCGCAACGCGACCAAGACAAGTAGCCTCGTTTGAAACTACCCTAATCACTAGAGCCCGACAAATGAATTCTAACACTGAAAAATCCGAGAGACACACCAGACTACGAGATGCCGAGACAAAGGCAGCTAAACTTTTTGAGGAGGCCGAGCGACGCGGGATGATTCGATCCGGGATCTCAGAGAAGACCCTTAACACTGAGATGTACGACCTAGCCCTTGAGATGTATGGAATCAAGAAATACTGGCACAAGCGAATAATACGCTCGGGAGCTAACACCGTTCACCCCTACCGCGAGAATCCTCCCGACCTAATGATTCAGGATGATGACATCCTCTTCTTTGATTTTGGGCCTGTATTTGAGGATTGGGAGGCAGACTTCGGACGGACTTACGTTCTAGGAAACGATCCACTAAAACTAAAAATTCAAAGAGAGATTGAGGAAGCATGGCAGCTCGGTAAAGAGCACTACGACCAAACTCCAGATATAACCGGCGCGCAACTATTTAACTTTATTATTGGGCTAGCCGAGGCACGCGGCTGGAAATTTCCGCAGGCTCACTGTGGACACCTAATAGGAAGTTTCCCGCATGAGCGGATTCAGGGGGATGAGTACCTTAACTACATTCACCCTGACAACCAGACCAAAATGAGGGATCCCGACCAAAATGGGAAACCAAGGGACTGGATCCTTGAGATCCACTTTGTTGATCAGCAGAGGCAGCTCGGTGGATTTTTTGAGCAGTTATTGACAGTGGAGTGAGCGAACAAAAGCACAGCTTAATCGAGCTTGAATCCCTGGCCCCGAATGAACTCGCCCCAATTTGCTCGCTCAAATAAACCGTACTGACGAGCCTTATCTTCGCTCCAACCATACTCTTCAGAGCGTCCGAACCTCGGCTCCTCTCGCTGCTTTTCGAATTGCTGCGGCTGAGCTTCAGTTCTCCGTCGCGAGTAATCTTCCACATCTTTCAGGATATCGTATCCATCTTGTCGATACTCGTTCTCCATAATGGTTACTGTTGGCGGAAGCTTCATACTAATAACTCCTTCTTCACCATCACACGGATAGCCAACCACTAACCCGGCTACAGGGAAAACAAGCTTAGGCAGCTTTAAGATATCGGCTAATTCCCGCGGAGTATTGCGTATAGAACTGACTGGACAACAACGGAGCCCCTTTGATGTGGCGGCCCAAAGAAAAGTTGCCATAGCAATCCCCGCGTCCACCGCTGGATTCATAAACTGATCAAGGTGGTTGTTTACATACGGATGCCCATGGGTTTCGGCTATTCCATGGCAAACTGAATTATCCCCACACCAGATAAGAAACTCAGGAGCTGTCGCTATCCACGGGTGAAGCTCGGGGGAGAGATCAGCAATCGCCTTTTTAATCTCCGGGTCACGAATCCACAAAACCCGAGCCTGCTGCAGATCGGATTTCGACGGACAGCAGAATGCCGCGGCGAGCAGAGTCCTCATCAGATCCTCATCCACCAATTGATCCGAAAACTCACGAACGCTGCGGTGATTAAAGATGAGATCGAGAGTTTGATTGCTCTCTACCGTCTTGCCAGTCTCAGTCGGCAGTCCGAATCGCTTCTGAATATCAGCGTTTAAGCTCATTTAATACTCCACGTGCGTTACGTATGAGGCACGACCCTCAAGGATTCTACCTTTAAAGAGATCCTTAATCTCCCGCCATCGTGATTTTAAAAAGATTTATTAGTTAGTTACCCAGAATTACTGGATTTTCGCCCGAAGAAAACCTAAGCCGTGATTTTGATTAGTATCTTCTGAGTTGATATGATTTCTCGTTGTGCTACCACCACCGATAGGAAGCTTAACTATGTATGTGACTGATAAAACAGACCGCTTAAAAGCGCTCGAGATGCTGCTGAATTTCCCATCTCAAGGCATCCTATTTGGACACAGTCCAATTAAGCCACTTGCGACTCCGCTAAGAGTGGCTGAGACCGCGCGTCTAAAACTATCTGTCTCAATAAATAAACCAATCTTCGTCAAGCTGGACGACCATAACCGTGGCTGTGGAAACAAAACGAGAAAACTAGATGTAATCCTTGCTGATGCTGTCGCAGCTAAGGCTGACTGCGTAATCACCGCTGGCGGCCCGCAATCGAATCACTGTCGGCAAACCGCCCAATTCGCGGCCGAGCTAGGTATTGAGACGCATCTAATCTTCGGCACCGCTTCTGGCCAGCCGGACTTTGAATATACAGGTAACCAGGTCGCCAACAGGCTATTCAATGCGCAGATCCATACCTGCAAAAAACCAGACCGCCCGGCCGCCTTGGAGAGTCTTGCGGCAGAGTTAAGGAAAGCAGGCAAGAGGCCGTACATCATCCCGGTTGGGGGATCTAATTATCTAGGCGCTATCGCTTACGCAAAGGGATTTTGCGAGTTTCTAAGGCAAGCTCAGGACAAGGACATGTCTTTTAAGCGGATTGTATTCGCCACCAGCTCTGGGGGAACTCAGGCGGGTCTCGTACTTGGAGCTAAGCTGGGTAATTGGCATGGAGAGATCCTAGGAATCAGCATTGATCAGGTTCCGGATGAACAAGAGATCAACCCACAGTTAAAATACGTGAGGCACATGGTAGATATCTCCAACCAGGCCTTGGAGAAATTAGGCTCACGGATCTCCCTCTCTGCAAGCGACTTTAATGTGAACTATGACTACTTGCAGGACGGTTATGGCGTCGTTGGAGACTTCGACCGGATCGGCGTCAGAACCCTTAGTAACCACGGCATACTCTCTGGACCTGTTTACAGCGGACGCGCGTTTGGAGCACTTCTTGACCTGATCAGTAAGGGGGTCATTCCGGACGATGGCCAGACCCTATTCTGGCACACGGGGGGTGCTGGGGAAATTGAGGTCTATAAAGATGAGATTTTTGCTTGAGGAAACAGGGGATTCAGAACTTTAAGTCACATAATTCGGGAAGGGTGTCATAACCAATAAAGATCAAGCGTGTCACCACCACTGCAGATAGTGTAGGCTGAAGATAAAACGATGCGGCGACACAAAAATGTCTCAGTACCTAACAAAAACCATCCTCGCCTACGGCGACTCTAACACATGGGGCGAACCACCCGGCGGAATCGGGCGATATGACCGGGAGTCCCGGTGGACCGGGATTTTAGAAGCGCTCCTCGGATCAGGCTTCCACGTAGTTGAAGAGGGACTGTGTGGCCGAACGACGGCTTTTGATGATGTTCTGACACCTAATAGAAACGGCCTAACATATATTCCCATCGCTCTTGAAACTCACTCTCCAATACAGCTACTTATTATTATGCTGGGTACAAATGATCTAAACGCGAGATTTAATCTATCCCCTCGAGAGATCGCTAGAGGCGTTGAGCAACTTGTGTTGTGCGCGAAGAACTTCCGACCTTCAATAAATCATATACTACTTATCGCTCCACCACTTGTAGTTCCCGCGGACGAAAAAGAGATACGTGACTCTTTCACCGGAGCTATAGATAAATCAAAGATGCTCGCGGCAGAGTTAGCTAAAGTCGCCGACGACAACGGCTGCCACTTCTTCGATGCCGCGTCAGTCGCCCGCAGCAGTCCAGTAGATGGCGTGCACCTGGATGCGCAAGAACACGCCAAACTAGCTCAGGGGGTGTGCGGGGTTGTACGACGTTTGTGCTGGTAAATTGCGCTGTACTGCAATAGTTGCTCAAGTAAAGCCTATTCAAGCAGAGACTTTCCCTAGGTCTACATCGAGATCGCGGAGGGCCGCAGAGAGATGAATGCTGACGAAATGAACAAAGTACAATCTTCGTGGTCCTCCGTGGCCTCGATGTAGATTATGAGCAGAGGATCAGGACAAGGAGAAAAGGTGCATGTAAATCTTACTTAGGAATTGTCCCTCCCAACTCCCTCCGATACACCCCCCACCAACAGGAATTAGGCTTAAAGCCCTCTCTTAGATATATAGACTGCGCCTCGGCGTGCGCGAATAAACTAATATTCTGATAACCTAACTGGCTCGCCTCTTTTTTTAGAGCTCTAACCATCTGAGTTCCAGCTCCCTGACATCGCGCGCCAAAGATGGTTGCTATATTAAAGATCACCGCCACTCCGTAACGAAAACAGAGCGATCCACTCGAGATGGGAGTTCCCTGACGATAAAGCGTGTAGTTGCGAAAGGGATAATCATCATTGATACAGATCCTACTAAAGAGTCGCTCAAAGTGTCCCTCCCCTTCTATGCTGATTTCAAATCCGTCCATAAAAGGCTTAAGCCAGTCACGCGACTGGGATTCACTCCTGACACTCCGCAGCTCAAACTCACCAGAAAGCTCAAAGTCATAGCCTCCGGATAGATCACACGTCATCCCTGGGACTGACCAAAAATAGCGCCATCCTTGATCTTCTAACTCATAGATTAACTTGTCGCGATGTGGCTGAGTCCCAAGAACACTCCACTCACAAGGTCTACGAACTGGGCCAAGCCAATCTGATATCTCACTTGAAATCTCGGATATTCTGGACCTCATAAGATCCGGCTGAATATCGCTCCAAGCGACCCAGTTAAGAAACCCGTCAGGAAGACCAGTAAGAATCCTCGCGTGATCATTCTCTGCGTGATAATCGAGCGTACGTCCAAGTGGGTCTTTCGGAATGAGGGTCCCCAGTAACTCAGCGTGATTGAGGCACCACGAACAATAACTAAACTCAAGCGCCTGCTCGAATGATGGACAACCACCAGCAGATTCGAGCCACGGCTCTCTAAGATTAGGATTCATCATAAAACCGCGAGGACTATATCGTGGGTAAAACGGGACAAAACACCCACCTGGTTCAATCACTGATGCTATATTACTATGAGGGTCCTCGCTATATTTTTATATGCGCGATAACGGATTTAGAGTGTGGACATCCAGACATAAAAAAGCCAAAGAGGTAAAAGATACCAGCTCCGATACGGTCGGCGGATTCGCTTTTCTCCTGTCGTTGTGCCTTCTTTTACCAACGAGCATTATTTTCTTTAGAACCGCCATCAGCCAGATAACGCACGCCGATATTTTGACGGTCATAATATTCGGCGCGTCTTTCTTAGTTGGCTTGTTCATCGCTCACCGATTTATAAGAGACCACATATCGGTTTTGATCCACGAATGGAAGCACGGGATCGTCTCAAACCTAGTTGGGAACCGCAACAAGAAGATGGAGGTCAACAAAAACTCGGGAAGCCTGCAATACGAGTACACAAAGAAAACCTCTCACTACAACGCGTTTATCGCGCTAGCACCCTATATCTTGCCGGTCTTTACCTTTTTAGGCGCCCTTCTCTCTTTCGCTTTGGGGACAGCAGGTTCACAGAGAACCGTAATTATAGTCGGCATCGCGTACGGAATAGATCTACTTATGAACGCCCGCGATGTATCCCCCGTACAGACCGATATAACGTTAATTCGCGGTGGGTATGGGGTCGGTGTCACCTACATCTGCGTCTGGAATCTATTAACACTCTCGCTAGCGTTAGCGTGGGCCTTTAACGGCGCGCAGGGTATTGGCGAATTATTTGCGGCGCAGTTTAGGCTGTTTGTTGATATTTATTCGGGGGTGACTGGGTGGAGTCCGGAGGGGTGAGGAGCCGTGTTGAGCTCTCTTTTTTAAATTCGTCTCACGACTTAAGTAGAACGTGAAACGGAACACTTATACGTAATACGCCCTGTGCATGGTCCCTCTGGTGGCACTCCTTAGAGGACCACCGGAATAGCATCTTTACCCATAGCTTTCGGTTGACCAGCCTGGCATGAGCCTGTCGAATGCCTGCCATGAGCCTGTCGAATGCCTGCCATGAGCGAGCGAAGCGAGTCGAATGGGGAGGTCAACCCTCCAGGAATTGCACCGACATCATGCAAATAGCCAAATTAAATTACTACCCCGTTGTTCGATTCACTAAAAATTTATCCACCAAGCCATGACTAGCTACCTCGGATTGGGTATAATCTTGCCGATGTCGAAAATGCAGTATTTTACCCGCGCAGAGGCCCTCGTGGCGCGCGCGGTTGATTCAGATTTTATAATCGCGCTTAGAAAGCCTCCTCCAGAGGGAGGAAACACACCTAGCGCCAATTTCATTCAAGCCAACGCTCGCTTGTACAAGGCAGCGCGAGATAATCCAAAGTTTCTCGATGATTTAGCGAAATTAGACTTATCCTCCGAGAATCCTCATCTAGCGAATGTTATCGGAAAGATCTTACGTCAACTTATACCGACAGATCTTGAACTTTTGTCGGGTCTAACAACTCCTGGCGTGTTAACCGACCCTAGCCATTTTATTCAAGAGTCAATCGGAAAATTGCCCAGGCAATATATTCAGATTCCATTCGCTACAAAACATGAAGTGCTTCACGCCGATGACAACCAACGCGCTGCAATCGAGATTAGAGACTATCAAATTGACGCTCGCGTCTGCTTCCTTATAGGCGGACTCGGCGAGAACGACTGCCCGAATATAAATGTGGTGATCCAAAGCAAGGAGCGTTTTCTACATGCGATGTACCCCGGGGGCCGCAGAACGAACCTCTTATTCGCCTGGATAAACAATCAGCCTCACGATTCATTACCTGAGATCGTAAATTCGATAGCGATCTTTAATAAGTGGCTGCTCAAGCATCGCGAAATCAACAATGCACTTGGAACCTCTCCAACCCCCATCTTTTTGCACAGGGTGCGCGATCACTATCCTATCTGTCTAAACGCATTTAGAGATCTAGTTAATCCTGATTTTTAACCTCTCCATACGAAACCCAGTCCATCGTTAAGCCATGCGGAGGAGCTGTTACTCCCGCCAATCTGCGATCGTGAGATTCTATAATCTCTTTAAAGCTCCTAGCTCTCAATCGCCCCCGTCCAATATCAGTTAAGGTCCCAATAATATTACGCACCATCTGCTTTAAGAATCCGGTGCCTACAACGTAATAGGTTATCAGATCTCCATCTCGCTCAAAGTATGAATAATAGATCGTCTTAACCGGCGATGTAGCCGTACATGTTGAATCACGGAAAGCTGAGAAATCACGTGTGCCGATTAATAGTCGAGCGTCTTCCCTCATCCGCTCTAAGTCTAATCTCGGCGCGATGTGCCACAAACGGTGCGCGTCCAAAACCGCCGGCGTCGCTCGATTAAGAATACGGTACGAATACTGTTTATGAGTTGATGATATCCCTGGATGAAATTCAAGCGGCACAAACTCAGCGTTAACAACAGAAAGCTCCCCCTTCATTAGGTGACTAACTCCATTCGCTAGCCGATATAAATCAACCTCAGCTTCGGTGCGAAATGTAACTACCTGTCCCCGCGCGTGCACCCCGGCGTCTGTGCGTCCAGCAGCGTGCAGGGTCCCGGACGGGCTCCTTAACACAACAGAGATTATCTTCTCCAATTCGCCTTGAATAGTTCGTAGGCCCGGTTGTTTCTGCCAGCCGTGGAAATTATGCCCGTTGTATTCGACCACCAATTTTATCTGCCGCACCATATAGTGATCTTTATATCCTATTCACGGCGCGTGATCGCGAACGGAAAATTATAGTTACCGCGATAGCAGCCGCTCCATTATCTGGACAGCGTTAAGAGCGGCACCCTTACGAACGTTGTCCGCCACTATCCAGAACGATAATCCGTGGTCCACAGATATATCTTTGCGAATACGCCCAACGTACACCTCATCTTGTCCGGCGATATCGATCTGCATCGGATACTGCTCCATTGCTCCACGAGCAACGATACCAGATTTGGCAGATAGTCCCTTTACGAAATCATCTGGGGAAAGCTCTCGTTCGGTCTCAACAAAAACACTCTCCGCGTGGCTAAAGAAAACAGGAACCCTCACAGCCGTAGCCGTAATCCTCAGATCCGGCATACCTAGAATCTTACGACTCTCATTGATGATCTTATACTCCTCTTTGGTGTATCCATCCTCAAGGAAGAGATCAATCTGCGGGATGCAATTAAAAGCTATCTGGTGTTGAAACACCTCTTGTGTCATCTCCTGCTGATTACAGATAGAGATCGTCTGACTCCACAACTCATCGAGCGCGTTCTTTCCAGCACCTGATACAGACTGATAAGTGGACACCACAACGTGCTTTAGCCCCGCGAGCTCATGAATCGCCTTTAAAACCGTCACTAGCTGAATAGTCGAACAGTTCGGATTTGCTATAAGCTTGGTATCCTTTGTTACCGCTGAAAGGTTTACCTCTGGAACAACCAACGGAACTTCTGGGGCCATACGAAAATGGCTTGAGTTATCGATCGCGATTGCGCCAGCCTTCACAGCTATAGGAACGAACTTAGCTGATAGATCCGCAGATGTTCCAAAGAGCGCGAAATCAACCCCATCGAAGGAATCCTCTTTTAGCTCCGCTACCTCAACCTCTTTATCATGAAACTTATAAACCTCTCCGACTGAGTCCTTGGAGGCTAAGAGACGCATCTCAGAACACGGAATCCCGCGCTCCTCGGTTATAACCAACATCTCGCTACCTACTAGACCGGTAGCTCCGACGATCGCGATGACTGGGGCTTCTTTAACCATCTTCTCTCTTACCTTAAGGGGATATAATTATGCGGTAAAAGAGTGCCAGAGTGCTGAAAATCAAGCAAGCATCCCGGCTGGATACCCTGACTTCCTACGCTGAACGTATGTCTTTGTGGCGCTTCTCTCGAAGAAGCTTCTCAATAGTGAATGAGGCTAAGCGGTAACACTCCTCCTCGGTCTTTCCGGCCTGCATAGCTACATCGGTGATCGCTTCGATCAGATCTCCGATAGTCGTTTGAACCGTAACAGTTTCGCCGCTTTGTTGACCTTGACGTGGGTCCATATGATTCTCCTGCCTAACCTGAACTAAAACCTAAAGGCGTCATATCAACGCCCGCGCGCGTCAAACTCCGGAGCACCTCCTTAGTATACCTACTGACTGAAGGTAGCTCCAAGCGATTTTGCCGCGCTCATGAGTAATAGGATGCTCAAAGGCCCCTAATCGAGCGCTCTTATTTATGAATTAAAGTGAATTAACGCCTAGTCATCCCGTAGAGAGTCCAGGAATATCCCTCTTTATCACCGCCAGTGAGCATAAGGACCCAACCTGGTTTAGGAGGAGACTGCATCGGGGTACTAGCGAGCTTTAGAACCTCGCCTCCGCTGACTTCGACCGTGTCAATTCCTGCCTGGCGCAGATCCCAGGAGTCGGGTCTTGAATCACCGGCGTAGCGACTTGAAATAACACGATTAACTTGGACGCGCCGATACTGCGGCGCGCCCGTATTTCTAGGAGAATCGGACATGATACCTACTACCGTTCGCCCTCACCGGCACTCATAGCGGCCTCGCGATCAATGCGCTCCTTAAGCTCCTTACCAACCTTGAAAAACGGCAGTTTTTTAGGTGGTACGGCGATCTTCTCTCCGGTTTTAGGATTACGACCTTCATATGCTCCGTACTCTTTGACGACGAAGCTGCCGAATCCGCGGATCTCAATACGCCCGCCCGAAACCAGTGTATCGCGCATCTTGCGATAAATAAGAGTAACTACCTCTTCTGCTTGAATAATGCTGATACCACAACGCTGCGCTAACTTTTCTATTAATTCCGATTTGTTCACTATCTTTACCCCCTAAAAGGTACTGGGATGACACTTAAACCAAATAAAACTTAGTGCCTTCGTTTTGTTGTTAACTAGCTCGCCCCATTCCAGAGCGGCTCGCTAAACGACCTAACCACCGAACACCACAGGCACTTGATCATTTAAACAGTAGGATGTAAGTCTGTCAAAAGTGATTGCGCAAAGTGATAAAAAAAAGTCAATAATTTCAGCTATGTTGTTTTGCCAGGCAAATCATCGGTTGCAATCCGCCGAAAAAAGGGCGGATTTTGGCAATAGAAACGTATAATCAGGTGCTTAGAGCAGCTAGAGATGACATCAAGCCGATCTTCAAAACCAGCAAGAGAGCGTAAGGTATTAAAACGCGATAACTTTTTTCAACGTGCCGAGGTTATTAAGCGTAACCGCGAGAAACGGACCCGTGCTGGACAGTTCCTGGTTGAGGGGGTAGCTCAGATAAACCTCGCTGTAAAGCACGGCTGGGCCATAGAGGCCCTGCTCTTTGCCTCTGGGCGTTCCCTATCCCGTTGGGCGGAGGAGCTGATTAAAGGGAATGTGGCGACCGAGCTGTGGGAGCTAGCTCCGGAGTTGATGGCGGACTTAAGCGATAAGGACGAGACATCGGAGCTTTTAGCGATAGTCGAGGCGCGTAAGTTAACCCCCGCCGACATCAAGGCTAGAGACGGGGGTCTAGTCGTTGTCTTCGATCGACCGAGCAGCCCTGGGAACCTGGGTTCTTCACTAAGATCCGCCGACGCGTTTGGCGCCGATGGTGTGATCGTAACTGGCCACGCTGTGGATCTTTATGATCCCTATGTTGTGCGTGGGAGTATGGGGGCGATATTCGCCATGCCGGTTGCTACTGCTGCTTCGCACTTAGAGATAGCAGATTGGGTTAAGTCAGCTCGTGATCGTGGTTATGACTATCAAGTTGTAGGCAGCAGCGGAAAGACTGAGAAGCTTATAACTGAGCAATCATTTACTCGTCCTACTGTTCTGATTATGGGAAATGAGACAGTTGGTATGTCGCGGGGCTACTGGGAGATCTGTGACTCTGTAGTAAAGATTCCGATAGGAGGCGCGTTATCTTCGCTAAATGTAAGCTGCGCCGCTTCGATCTTGCTTTATGAGGTGGTTAGGCAGAAGCTCACTATTACCCATAAGTAGTAGCTGAGAGGGGAGATGTATTGGTAATAATCTTGGATTTAGCTCAGTCCTGCCGGGCAGGACTCCACCTGTTTTATACTCCCCCCTCTTTTTTCTCGCCGCTCTCTTTGTACAAAAAGGATTCGCCGAGGTTTAAACAAAGAGGCCAGCGAGAACGGACAGAGGGGGGATACTGACGGTGTGGCTTATACCTTCCCTTCGCTGGTCTAGTTGTGAGAAAACTGTTCAGGATTATAGTTTTTTTCCCACCACAAAGGACCCAAAGGACGCAAAGGAAAATTTCCCCCGCGTTTAAGTGGCACAGACGCTCTAGCCCCCAAGGGAGGCCTCTGCGCTAAACCGGCTCACCCACCAAAGTAAATCTCTTTCTACCAGTAACACGGGTCTTAACCAGAGAGCCTAGCTTAACATCAGGATAAGGATTATCGAAATTCAACATAATCCCCTGCGAGATCCGTCCCTGGAAACAATCCTCGCGGTGAAGATTTCTGTTGTCCACCAATACCTCGACCTCACGACCAACCCACAGGTCTAGCCGCTTAGCCATGATCTCCTCCTGCTTCGCCTGCAGGATCGCCAAGCGCTCAAGCTTCTCCTCATGCGTGACCGTCTCCGCCATACCAGCGGCGATCGTCCCAGGCCTTGGAGAGAATGCATACGAATAACTGTTGTCGAATTGAACTAGATCCATCACCTCAAGAGTCTCTTCAAAATCCTTAGAGGTCTCTCCTGGGAACCCAACTATTATGTCGGTTGTTATCGCCATGTCAGGCACACGAGATTTAAGCGCGTCGATAATCGAGAGATACCTATCGCGGCGATAATTGCGATTCATCGCCTTTAGGATCGTATCGCTCCCCGACTGTAGAGGCATATGAATATGCCGACATACCTTCGGATTTGTTACGACACAATCTATAAAATCCTGACGGACCTCTTGTGGATGTGGAGATATAAAGCGGATCCGTTGAATCCCATCAATCAGCGACAAGCGATCTATTAACTCAACGAAAGTTATCCGTGGGTTTAAATCACGCCCATAAGAATTTACAGTTTGACCCAGTAACATTATCTCACGCGTACCACGGTGCGCCGCGATGCGGACCTCACGCTCAATCTCATCGACGGCGCGCGAAACTTCCGGGCCGCGTGTTGTCGGAACGATGCAATATGAGCAGTTCTTGTTGCATCCACGACTGATAGAGATAAAAGCTGTTACGTGTTGTCGCTGGCCGTTTCTGGTTGGATCATTCTCGGCGAACCCTAAAGGCAGGTCTTCCCACTCCTCGCGATAATCCACAGCGACTTGTGGTGGCGCTCCATTTTTTCTCAACTGGATCAACGAAGGTACCAAAGAGAGGTTGTGCGTACCAAACACAAAGTCCACTCCGCGTCCGTACTTTAATATCTCCTGCCCCTCTTGCTGCGCCACACAACCGCACACACCAACCATCATCTCAGGGCGCGTTCTCTTGATTCCTTTCATCTCACCGAGAACGCTGTAGAGCTTCTGCTCGGCTTTTTCGCGGATGCTGCAGGTATTGATAAGTACCAGATCAGCCTTCTCCGGAGCATCCACCGGCTGGTAATCCTTCTCTAAGATCTTGTAGAGCTTCTGAGTGTCGTGCTCATTCATCTGGCAACCGAATGTGCGGATGTACACCCCCTGTTTTTTCGGCTCTGCTGTTTCACCAGTTTTGGAGTTGTTTTCTGTCATAAAGGAAAATGCTTTCAGGGGTATGCATACCTGTAGCTCAGCGAAAAGCCACACACGCGGCAGACACTAGATATATTAGGGAATCCTCAAGTGTGAGTAAAGTCCGTCTACGGCTTGAATCAATCTATCTCCCAAAGTAGTTCATTCTGGGTCTATACCTGTCGTTTTTAGCCTGGTTTAGGGGAGTGGGCTACTTTACAAGACTTATTGTTTCCTTTGAAATCGTGGATGTTAAGTGTATTGTCACGGGACGTGACGGAACGGAGCAGTGCTAATCTGCCGCACTAAATTAAAGAGAATTTATGAGCCATGAATTGCCGCAAGGCCCTGAAGTAAATCGTCGCACCGTTCTAGGATTGCTTACAACAGCACTTTCTCCGATTAAGCTTCCCATGTCCTTACCAGCCCAGCAGATAACAATAGCGGAGCAGGCAGCCGGTGCTAGCCAGTTATTGAAAGGGATTTTTAAAATAAATGAATTAGGAAAGATATTTTGCTCTGCAAATCGTGCTCTGCCCGGAACAAAGCGGTGGTGGGGATTTAATGAAATAAAAAGCGACCAAGGTACACACCTACTGTTCACTTCCCTTGCGAACTACAGTGAAGAACAGTATGAACTAATCCGAACCGGAGTCCCGAATCGTCAGATTAAAGCACTAGAGGCGCTGGATAATTTATTGGAGGCGGTAGACTCATTATTGTCCTGTCCGGCAATTCAACAGGCGTTAGAAGCAGCTAGGAACGACTGTGAATGGATCCATCAGCAAGCAAAGGAATGGTATAAGATAAAGTCCGAGTCCATGATAGAAGAGCTGAAAAGATTACCGGATTTCAATGCGGAGAAAGCTACCAGCGACCTTCTGATGGCGATAAGTCAACTTTCTTGTCCCAACTCATATCTGGATTTTTCTGACCAGAAATGGCACGACATTAGAGTTCAGCTCGATAAACTTATACTTATTAGATTTCCGAAAGCTAGAGAACTAGAAGGAGACGATTCTAGGCAGGCACGATTGATCTCAGATAAACTCGAAGAGGAATTCCAAGCCCACCTAGACCGGAATATGGCGGCAGTTGAGGATCTATTCCTTGAGCGCCTAGGCTTCTCCCCTGATGCGTCTTGTCGGTACCGAGAGCTCTTCAGAAAAGATGGACAAACCCTTCTTTCATTTCTGATGGGGCGAATTAGTAGCCCCTTTAACTCTCCATTATGCTTTGAGGAGTGGCTTAATTTTCCATCCGACGCACGAGATCTGCCGCGTTTAGTCAAACCGTTTAACTTTCTCTCATCTAAACAAGAGAGAGCGGGATTTCGCGAGCTGATAGCAGCCGGATGGCGACGCAATAGCCAGATTATAGATCGAGTGATCAGCTTGGATGCATGTGCGACTCTTCCGGGTAAGCCTGCGGGGACTCAAAGGCCCAGCAGGAGCACCGATTCATCCAAAGATCCATTCGAGGTACCGAACACAGAGAGACCGCTCTGCATGGAAGAACAAGTCCGACACGAGGGGCCAGGGTATATCGCCATCGAGCTGCCTAGCTCTCTGAGCGCTAATGAGCTTGATCTGAGACCTATCGAGTTCATAAGGAGTCGCCTAAGTATTAACGAAGTGCTCCAGAAGTTCACAGACGCTCCAAGCATCATACCTGCCTCAGAGGGTGAAATATCTTTCAAAAGCCTCATGCAGATTAAAAAACCCGCTACGACACTCGCAGGTTCATGCGTAATTCGTGTGTCGCCGAGGGATTCTCTGGCTGACATCACAATCATAGATGGTGGCGCGACTCCAATCCAGCTCTCGCTCGCGCCCGGAGACCATCTATACGTGCTTTTAAACGATACACGGGTAGTGTCTGTTACATCGGGCACCCCGGCTGAGTGCATACTCGACAACAAGTGTTTCTACTTTGAACAGCCTCTGCCTAAGGGACAGCCTCCGCCTCCCCTGCTCCATTAATTCTCTTTAAAGCCGTCGGAAGCCTAAACCTATTTCCATCAACATAACTCACCGAACCTGATGATGTTGCGAGGTCCTTCACGGATTTAAGAAAGCTTACCACTGATTCTGGGTCCTTAGTCTCCTTGGTCGCGGCTACAAAAAGTTTGATAATGTCGTAGGCTTGATTGACTGTGGAGTAAGACTCTCCTGGATACTTATCTAAATAACGCTTGATAAAATCCTCCTGCGGATCCCCACCTGTTGCATACACAGCTCCGCTTAAAAGACCACCCGCTGCCTTTATCTCATCTTTATCCTCAAAGGTCACGAACCCGAAAAACGGCGCGTTTATACCTACTCCCCGGGCCTGCTTTAGCACCACTGAGAGTTGCCCTGGAAAGAACACTGGTATCAGCCCCTGTATCTCTCCTTTCGCCTTTAACCTCTGTAGCACCCCCTTAAAATCAGTTGTGTCTCCTGACACCTCCTCAAGCGCAACTATCTTCACAATTCCCTCGCGCGCGGCATATTCTCGAAAGGCATCGGTAATCGCCAGGATCCCATTATGAATCTGATATATAAGGGCGACCCTGGTCACACCAACTTTGACTAAGTGATCGTAGAGCCGCTTAGCCTCATCCTCGGCGATCGGCCAATAGGTGAATGAATATCGCTTACCTTTTCCGATCGCTGGGTCGGTGGCGATTGAGAGGTGCGGAACCTTTTTCGCCTCAGAGATACCGGCCACCGTCATCCCAGTACCCGAGGACCAAGTGAGTAAGAGGTCGACCTTATCAACATTCAGCAACTTGTTAGCCGCGGTCGCCGAGCGGGCATTTGATAATCCATCGTCTTCAAAGACAACCGAGGTCCTGGCGCGATCAGCTGGAGATAAATCCTCCACAGCGAGCTCAATTCCGCGTCTGGCGAGTGTGCCGAAATTACTCGCGGCGCCACTTAAAGGAAGAACCGCGCCGATCTTGATATTAGGAGCTGTGGATGGCTGCTCTTGGGCTACCGCTAGAGCTGAGAGACTCGTCGCGAGGAGAAGTAAGGAAATAAGAAGTGGTTTCATGGGGGAGTTCCGATACTCTTTATTGAGGAAGAATTTGGCTGCTTATTTATACTTATCCCGAGGCTGCGGGGTCAAATACCATTTCGAGTGGAGATAGGCTTAAGCAAAAACTGCTTTCCCTGTACCGCGGGCACCAAACAATAAAAAGCTATTAGATATTAACGGTTTACATAGACGGCTCAGTAGACTTCGAATTTCAATCGATAATTCGAAGTGTATCAAGGGACAATACACTGCCCTTTTTAGGATTATCCCGAGAGGATAATCGGAGGTCTGGATGCACGATGCCTCCTCTCTCAACTTAGCTCGTCTCAGCGCACTCTCCTTAGACCCAAAATGCGAATTTCGCTGTTACAACCTCTACAACTGTGCGACTGTTCCACGATATGAACCCACCACATGGCAACAATTCGCTGGCCAAGGATGCGATGACGCGATTATCTTTGGATACATCATTTTCTCTACGATCAGAGATTGCTCATCCAAGGAGGGGCTAGTATCAACAGCTCCTGCCTTAATCGGGTGTTGCTTAGGTATTTCAATTTTGTGGTCTCTACTTCTTAATAAGTATCGTCCAGAAGTAGTGCAAAAGATGCTGACTAGGTCAAAACCATAAAAGTAGGTTTTTGGGATATGCACAGAGAGCGCTGCCAGAAACTCCAGAGCATCAAACTCATGAGCTGCTCAGTCTTTAGTTGTATAAAAGACACTTACAAAAATTTCTTTACTATACTTGGAAAACGTATTACATTTTTCAAGTATGGTTTCAAGATCTCTTAACCTGTCTAAATCTCTAGGTAAAAAAACTTCCGCTTTGCTCTTTGGAGCTCGCGGAGTCGGTAAAACGCGGCTCTGCTCCGAATATCTCAACAAACTTGAAGCTTCTGGCGAGAATGTCCTCCGCTACGATCTTCTACAGAACGATACTTATCAACGGTTCCTTAAGAGGCCTGAGTTATTTCGAAGTGAGGTTGAAAGTCATCTCCAAAAGGCTAAATCGGCCCTTGTCTTTGTCGATGAAGTTCAGAAAGTCCCTGCTATACTCGATGAGGTCCATTCTCTCTACGAACGATTTCAAGGTCGAGTTCGTTTCCTTCTATCGGGTTCAAGCGCACGGAAGCTACGCCGCCTAGGCTCCAATCTTCTAGCCGGACGAGCAATCACTCTGCGATTACACCCTCTACTTCAGTCAGAGTTTCCCCAAAGCACCTCCGAAAACGCCCAAATTGGTAGTCTACCAGGGATCATCATAGATAATGAAAGACCGCAAGATTCCCTTCGGTCCTATGTAGCAACGTATCTCAAGGAAGAGATTCAACAGGAAGCTCTCGTGAGAAAAGTTGATGCTTTCGCGAAGTTTTTAGAGGTCGCGGGCCAGTACCACGGGGAGATTATTAACGCATCAACTATTGCGGCATACGCTGGGGTTAGCTCTCAAACGGTCTCTGAGTACATCGATATCCTAGAGGATACTTTGCTAGCTTGGAGATTACCGGGATGGCACGCGTCCCGGACAAAGCAGCTACGCACCTCTCCGAAACTCATTCTCTTTGATAATGGTGTGGCCTCCGCGCTACGCGGAGAGTTGGGGATAGACACGGTTGAGAGCTCGTCTCGTTACGGAAAGATGTTCGAAGCGCGTGTAATTCAGGAGTGCTTTCGAATTAACGACTACGAGACTCTCGATCTTAAGTTCTCTCACTGGAGAACGAATAGTCATACTGAGGTAGATCTTATCGTTTCACGCGGAGCGGGACGCCCACTGGCGGCGATCGAGATAAAATCTTCTACCGCCCCCGAAGAGAAACACGTCAGCAGTCTAAAACGTTTCGCGCAAGACTACCCAAAAGTGCCTCATTTCTGCGTATGCCAATCGCCGAGACGCTACAAACTAGGTACTGTTGAAATCATCCCCTTTTCCGAACTTAGTGATCTTATAAGGAGCCTATGACCAAATCAGCCCCATCTCATACATCACCAACGATCTCGAAATCCTCTTTCGGAAAGCTTTCAACCGGCGAAGAGATCGAGCTCTATACGCTCGCTAACGACAACGGGTTCTCAGTTGAGATCCTCACCTGGGGAGGAATAATACGAACGATTAAAGCTCCAGATAAAAACGGCGTCAGCGACGATCTCGTCTTGGGCTATGACACCCTTGATCAATACGAGGCACGACACCCTTTCTTTGGCACTATCACCGGAAGGTTCGCTAATAGGATCGCTAAGGGGATCTTTACGCTAGACGGTGAAACTTACACCTTAGCGGTTAACAACGGAGTCAATCACCTTCACGGTGGGCTCAATGGTTTCGACAGGAAGGTGTGGAGCGCCCGAGCTGAGCAACACAACGACAGTGTTAATTTGGTTTTGAATATGACTAGCCCTGATGGTGACGAGGGGTATCCGGGAGAAGTTAAAGCTCAAGTGACCTACTCTGTTGGGTACGCCAATCAATTAAGGATTACTTACCGCGCGACAACTAACAAGCCAACTCCGCTTAATCTAACTAACCATTCGTATTTTAATTTAGCTGGCCACTCAAGCGGCTCGGTACTCGATCACTCTCTTAAGCTGTTCGCTCATTCATATCTCCCTGTCGATGAAACCCAGATTCCAACAGGCGAGATAGCGGAGGTAGCTAACTCTCCTTTTGATTTCTTAAATCCGATAACGATCGGCGCGCGTATCGCTAGTGTAGGGATCGGATACGATCATAACTACATAATCGATGGCGATCCTGGAGAGCTAAGGCCGGTAGCGTATATCAGCGAAGCTAAATCTGGGAGAACTCTAACTGTAACCAGCACTAAGCCCGGCGCGCAGTTTTACACCGGCAATCACCTGCGCGACCAACGGGGCAAAAACGGGGCGGTTTATCAAAGGCATTCAGGATTCTGTATTGAAACCCAGTATTTCCCGGATTCTATCAATCAGCCAAACTTTCCTAGCTGTGTCCTACGTCCTGGTGAGGTGTATGAACATGAGACTGTTTTTGGATTTGGGGTGGAGTGAGGACGAGATACCTGAGTGGTATAAAATCAAGCCGCCAAGACGATTTGGGTTCTCACCTCTGAGGGCGTTCTGTGCTTTCTCGGTCAATCCACAAATCTAATTTACATCGAGGTCACGGAGGGCCGCAGAGCGATAAATGTCGATGAAATGAGCGAAGTAGAATCTTCGTGGCCCTCCGTGACCTCGATGTAGATGTCCCTTCCTTTCCTCCCGCTAACAAGACATCTCTGAAGAGTCCAAATCGGCTGCCACGACTTATCTAACATGTCAATACTGCATTCTTACAAAAAAAAGAACCTCTACCTAAGCTCTTTTCTAGGTGCTAGCATCCCCTTGCTTGGTGAAACAGTTGTCCTGAAAACTTGTTTTTAGGAGGTTCCGCCGGCGGACAAGCTATTTGGCTTGGCTGGGGCCGTCGGCCCTGTTTCGAATGTGTTTATCGGAGAAAATTATGAAGAAAGTACTTCTTGCAGCCCTTTTGTTCGCTTGTGGCGCGCAAACCGCATCAGCTGATCCGTTGATGAAGTATACTTACGGTGATGTAGCTTATCAGTGGACTCACATCGATTCGAATCTTAACGATTCGAACGGAGTAGACGCTAAGCTGTCGTACGCTGTTGTTGATCATTTGGCTCTAGAGGGCGGTTACAACTACGCCAACTCTGGATTTAACAACTCAAACATCAACCAATCGCTATTCCGTTACGGAGTTGCTGGTTGGTATGAGTTCTGCAATGGAGTTAACTTGGTAGGCCGTGTTGGTGGTAGCCACGTTAATATCGATGATTCTCGTGGAGATTCAAGTGATAATGGCGTTTACACTGGCGTTGGACTCCGTTACCTCTTAACAGACACATTAGAGGGAAATCTTGACGCTCTCTATGACAACGTTAACGGTATCTACAACCCACAGGGTGGCCACTGGACTTACAGCGGTGCTCTGTTGAAGACTGTCGCTGAGAACGTAGCTCTCAAGGGCGGTGTTAGCATCGATGCCGATACAAACGTAGCGCTCCTAGTGGGCGTTCGCTTGGCTATGTAATTATCGCTTTAATTAGCGAGTTACTTTAAAGCGCCCCTTTATGGGGCGCTTTTTTTTGCGCTAATCAACCACCAACAAAGTCTCAGAGAAAGGCGGCCTAAGCAGCCTACTACGAGCGACTTTGGCTGATTGTGCTAATACTGGGTGGGTTTTTTCTAGCCGCGTTAGCTGATTCAAGTGATCGGCTGTCTGACCTACTAGCCTCGCCACATCACCATCGGCGACACCTGATAGTCGTAGCAATCCAGCAAATTCAGGCCACGTCTCAGAGTCCATCCACGTTATCACCGTTAATGCGGCATCGGGCAGAACCTCAACTTCGGACAACCCTGGTCCTTTATAGAGGTCGTGGACTCTGTTGACGATATCCTTCATAGCCTTATACAGGTCTGGCTTTACCGGATTCTCTTTTAATTTAAAGTACGGCCGGTGTGGGTCTCCAGCGATACTGGCAACGAGCCCCACCAACTCAAACAACGCGCAATCATCAAAGAGACCTGAAGCAATCGCCTCACCCAGCTCAAGCACCAAGCTAGTGCAAAGCTCGGCCGCCCAACCACCCTTCTCTGTTAGACTACCACCCTCCACATAGCCTAGATTCCGCAGTCCATCTAACGACGCCGCTAATGAGACCTCTTGGCGCTGTTCTAGCTCTTCAGCCTCTCTAAGGATCCTGCGTACTCTTTTCTCGGCTTTCTTGAGCTTCTCTCCTTTTAGAGAGGTGTCACTGTCGATACCCTCTTGCTCTGTTAAAGCCTGTTGTCGTAACCGACTCGCTCCGTTGCGATCAAGGAAAGATCCCAAGCTCCGCTCTACTGTGTACTGCAGATCATCAACGTTACGATACTTAAGCAGATTAAGAACCGTCGATGGCGCGGCGAAATACTGAGATCTCAAAGGCTCCGGTGGCCGCTTTGATACCTCAAGCAGCACACGCGCGTCTGAAAATCGGCTCGGGGTAATTACACACACTCCAACCGCGTCCTTACCACGCCGCCCTGCTCGGCCCGCCATCTGCTGGAACTCCGCTGGCGATAGCACACTAAAACCTTCAGAACCTCTGCGACTGTGAGCCGTGACAACCGCGGTGCGCGCCGGAAAATCAACTCCAGCAGCCACAGTTCCAGTAGCAACGAGAAGCCGTAACATTCCACGCGACATCAGCTCTTCTAAAAGTAGTCGCCAAATCAAAAGCTGGCCCGCATGATGCGCCCCAACACCAGTTGAAATCAATGCATTGTACTGAGGATAGCCGGTTATAAAATGTGGCTCAAAACCGTATTTATCAATGACCTTCTGAACCTCAGCCTCAATCTTTAAACGCTGCTCTTGGCCTAATACGGCCTGGTCATTGCGAGCCAAGCTCTCAACATCAGCGTCGCACTGTTTACGAGCTGTCCGGAAAAGGATTGCTGGAAGGAGGTTATCGCTCTCTAGTTCACGCAGGATGATGTGCGCTGGAAAATCATTGTACATCATCGTTATCTCCTACCTCGACCGCGAGGGCCACGGCCACCAGAGCCTCGTCCACCGGAACCTCTACCACCAAAACTTCTCCCGCCACGGCGACCTCCCTCACGTTCGGAAGAACCTCTATCGCGGTCTCCCTCTCGGCGCCCCCTTCTATCACCATTACCGCCGACTCGCATCCCCATCATGTCAACATCACTTGAGCCGTAAAAATGAGATACCTCTGGAGAGAGGTGTCCCTTCTCATCACTTAACGGAATAACTCCAAAGCGTGGGTGCAGGAACGCGTACCTTAGCTCTACTGGGCGATCGCGCTTAATCACGATGCGACACTCTTTATTGCGAACCTCTTCGATCCACGCCGCGATCTCCTCAGCGTTTGAGATCGACGCCGATAACATAAGCAGGGTCGATTCACTCGGAGTAAGAATAATACTCTCTTCCCATACAGGACCCCGTTGCGGGTCAGCGATATAATGAACCTCGTCGAGGATGACAAGCGAATAGCGCACGTCGCCGCGATAGAGCTCATTTCGATAGATCTCTGTCGTGGCGATCACCACGTCGGAATCTCCTTCAATCTTCCGGTCTCCCGTTAATAACCCAACGGAGTGCTCAGGCCCAAAGATATGCTGAAACTCACTGAATTTGGTGTTTGATAGAGCTTTTAATGGGGTGGTATAGATTGCCCGTTTGTTACGAGCGAGCAAACTCTTCATCGCCTCTATCGCGATGTATGTCTTACCCGAACCGGTTGGCGCGACAACTAAGGTGTCGATCCCGTTAACTAAGTTATCAATCGCCTCACGTTGAAACTGATCGACATGAAAATCTCCTTTTTCAGGAACCCCGATCCCAGAGAGAAGTCGATCTCTCGACTCTGATATAGCTTTAAATTTCCGCATAATTCACGATCCTCTCTACACCACTGGAGATTCTGTAGTCACAACTGACGCTGACGCTGGTGCTGGTGCTGGCAACTCGAAACGACAGGAAACAAAACTTCGTACAAAAGCCGGGGCGCTGTTCGCTAAATCCGTCAGCGTCCCATCGAAAGCTATCGTCCCGTCGAAAAGAGCTAAGATCCGCTCTACTACCGGCAAGAGCCTCCTTAGATCATGACTCACCAAGAAGGTAGTCGGCTTGTAATCATTATGCAGCTCTGCGATTAAATCCATGATGACGCTACTAGCCACCGGATCTAGTCCACTTGTTGGATCGTCTAGAAGCAAGATCTTTGGGCGCGCCACTAATGCTCTAGCCAATGACACCCGCCTCCTCATTCCGCCACTAAGCTGGCCCGGCATCTTGTAAGCCGCGCGAGTCAATCCAACACGAGCTAGGATCTCACTAACTTTATCACATACCTCCTGACGCAGCTCACGTGGCAAGCCAGTCGTCGGAACCTTACCGCCTACAAGCGGGAAAGCGATGTTATCGTAGACTGAGAGGGAATCAAAAAGGGCGCCCTCTTGAAACATGAGCCCGACATCCAGGTGCGAAGTGCCCTGCGGGAAAGTCACCCATCCTCGATCGGCTCTGCAGGTGTTAGCGATAATTTTAAAAAGGATGCTCTTTCCACCTCCACTTGGCCCGATGAGCCCATTTATAGATGCTGGCTTAAGCGAGAAGCTGACGTCAGATAGAACCTCCTTGTCACCGAACGAACGACTTATAGAGGTTACCTTTATCACTGACAGTTTATCTCCAGATTAAGCATATCATCTTCATATACTCTGCCAGGTTGGATGAAAGCGCCATCCTGAACAGACTTTAGAAGGTCGATCTGCTCAGATAATGTATTTAAGGTAAGCAGGGTCTTACGCCACGGGGCCCCGCGACACATCTGCGAGGCAAGTTGCTTTAACTTTCCGGCGCACGAGCTCTCGTGGAAATCCTCCCGTAAGAGATCGATATACCTAAAAAGGGTCTTTAACATCAGGCCGTGATCGTTTCTGAATGTATTAGCCGACCCTGAAACTATCTCTGAGAAAACTAACGGGTTCCACATACTAGCACGCCCGATAAACAAGCCAGCTATCTTGCCCCTTAGACGCTCTTCGGCGCTCGCTCGATCCACGACATCCCCACTCCCTAAAACGGGGATCGATAACGTTTCCGCAACCTTCTCGACGATATCCCAATCGGCGCTTCCCCGGTACAACTGAGCTCTAGTGCGGCCGTGGATCGCTAAAGCTTCGATCCCTTCGGACTCCGCCATCTTCGCGACATCTAGTGCGTTGCGAGAGCCGTCATCCCAACCCGCTCTGATTTTCAACGTGAGAGGGATCTTCACAGCTTTGCGAACCTCTTTGATGATCTTTTGCAAGTGATCCGGTTGTCGCATCAATTCGCACCCACCGCCACGTTTTACAACTTTGGGCGCGGGACAACCACAATTTATATCGACCATATCCGCGCCGATATCCTGAACCATTAACGCCGCGTCGCGCATGCGGTCTACATCGTATCCGAATATCTGAACGCAGTACGGACGCTCATCCTCAGAGAACTTCATCATTTCAAGGGTGCGTTTTGATCCACGCGTCATCCCTTCAACAGAAACGAACTCACTGACTACTAACCCAACAGCACCTGGATTAAGCTCTTTTATTAGCCTTCTAAAAGGTCGTGTAGTAACGCCGCTCATCGGCGACAGAACAAGACCTGGATTTATCTGAATCGCTCTAACCGCGTACGACTTAATCACCTAAACACCCCCTAACTTTCTCCGACAAAACTTCTATCGAAAAAGGCTTCTGAATGAAATCACGGGCGCCATCCTCTAGAACTCGCTCGACAACGTGCTCTGAGCTAAAGCCACTTACAATTAACACTGGGAGTTTTGGATCTATCGCCCTTAGGCGATTAAAGGTCTCTTCACCTGACAGACCCGGCATAAGTAGGTCGAGAATCACCAGGCTGTATTTATTTAGAGCTTCCTTGAAGAGCTCTATCCCCTCAATCCCTGATGACGCGGTGTCTACCTGATATCCCAAGTGCGATAGGCTTAAGCCTAACACATTTCTAACAGCATCCTCGTCGTCTATAATCAGAATGCGTTCACCGGTTCCCCGACTCACCGCTAGCTCGCTACCTGGCGCCCCAACTTGAGATGCAGCGGTAGCTGCTAACGGCAAGACGATCCTGAACAGCGTCCCCTCGCCAGCTGCTGAGAATACCTGAATAGCACCCCCTAGTTTAGTAACGATGGCATTAACTGTTGAGAGTCCAAGACCTGTCCCAGCCTCATTCTTGGTGGTGAAGTACGGCTCAAATAATCTCTGTTTTACCTCATCACTCATTCCACTTCCAGAATCACTGACTTCGATCGCGCCATAGGCGCTAGCAGCTGGTTCATCCCCAAATATATCGCGTGCCTCATCGTCCGAGATGGGCGAGATTAATCGAACCTCGATATCTCCCTTCCCCGATATAGCATCCCTGGCGTTAATTATGAGATTGATCAGGATCTGCGATAAGTGGACTTCAGAGCCGAGCACTGTAAATCCGCGCGAACTCCTCTGTGCCGTTAAAGTGATATCCGATGGAATAGCGCTCTTGAGCAGCACCGATATCCGCGCCAGCACTTGATCAACATCGACGTTTCTAAGCTCTTCGCTCGCGTCTAGCTTTGAGAAATTTAAGATCTGCTGCGTCAATCCAGACGCCTTAAGGGCCCCCTCTTCAATCGCCATTAGCGATTCTGATTTATTGAATGGATCGGGAAGCACGTGCCTCAGGTAAGCAAGGTGCCCAAGAATCCCTGTCAGCACATTATTAAAATCGTGAGCGACTCCTCCAGCCAAGATTCCGAGTGTCTCGAGACGTTGCTTGTGATGGAGCTGCAGGGATTCTCCATGCGCCGCGCTCGCCAACACTTTAACTACTACTACATCTCTGACAAAACATGAGACTCGCGCTGTTATAGAGCGACCACTAGCATCGATAAGCTCTACAGCGTGCTCGCCTGAGGAGTTTAAAAATTCTCCCACCGATGGCCAGAAATCAGCGCAGCTGTAACCATTTAGTTCAGTTAGGGGGCGGTTGATCAATTTGGCGAAGCTTGAATTAGCCTCGAGGCAAACACCGTCCGCTGCCACAATTAAATGTGGCTCGGGCAAACTCTCTAGTAGATCTCGAGCTATATCCATACACCTAGACAAACCACTGTTTAATTTTAAATCGATCTGAATCCTGTTCAGCGGGCTGTTCTAGAGTACCAACAATAACGGGCACTTAGCAATTATCCTTGCGCACTTGCCAGCAGCACCCCACCCCTTCTCAGAGACCGCGCGGTCGTCCCAACCGCCCCTCTCAGAGACCGCGCGGAGCCCAGATTACCGATATCTCCTCACCCTCTCAGAGACCGCACGAGGAATCTACACGGGGCAGATGACAACATTTAAGCTAATTAAATCAGTGCGTTCTGCGGTCTAATACATCTGACGCCATCCCTCACTTGCCTTTCCCAAGGGGTGATGATTCCAACCTGCCAGGATGCCAAACAACCGTTTAAAAAAGTTGGATCCTCTGCCATGGTTTCAGAATCTCAAATGCATGGTTATAAGCCGGCAAATAAAAACCGTGCTTGTAACCTGATTTGAATATGGTAGGGTCATCCTACCGTGGTTTTTTATACGGGAGCCAGTTGTTATGTCTGATTCGCAATCAAGCACACTAAAGGGAACGGTTAAGTGGTTCAATGACGCCAAAGGTTTTGGTTTCATTGCTCACTCAAGCGGACGTGATGTATTTGTTCACTACTCGGTTATCGCTACCGATGGTTTCAAGACCTTAAAGGATGGAGAGACCGTTGAGTACGAACTCAAGGAGGGACCAAAGGGTCTACAAGCCGCGAAGGTAGTACGCACCGCATCACCTGAATCTAATGAGATGACCAGCTCGATGCAGATCGAGATGAGTTCAAGTGATTCAAGTAGCGATAGCGCAGCTTCCTCGATGGAAGACTAAGCCTATATTGCTCTAGTCACCAATCAAAAGGCCGTCAAGTCAATCAAGACTTGGCGGCCTTTTGCTTTCGAGAAGACTAACGACGAAAATCCTCAAGCTCTCCAACATCCTGAGACAGAACAAAACCCGCCCGGCCTCTACGAGACCTGATACGCAACCACTGACCAACACTCCCTTCCACACTCACCTTATCTCCCGCAGCGAGCCTGGCTATTACACGTGCCCTGAAATCCGGCGACTGGTATACGTCGGTCGCGATGATAGCAGACCTTACCTCTCCTCCTATGTTCAAACTTCCATCTGGATAGGAACTTGCCGGCAGAGAGCCCGATAAATCAGGCAGAGAGATCTCTGGCAAACGAGCCTCTGGTGCTAATCTCGGTTCAACACCACGAGCGAACTCAGGACCCTCGATCGGGCCATCAGTTCGGACCTTTTCTTTGAGCGGCTGACGCTCGGGCGCTGGAGGCCGTTCCGTCTGAGCCGGAACTACAGCCCCCCGAGATTCCCCCTGAACAGCGGCCCCATTAGCCTGAACTCTGTTCAAATTATTTCGGTCCTCGGCCCCGCCCTCCCTGTCATTTAACGAATAGTAGATAGCACCTAAGTTGCTCGACACATGCCTAGCTAACAAAGGCGGCTGCTGAGTTGAGGGGTTCTGATCGGTCCCTAGGAGATCCTCATCTGCGACCAATAGTCGCGGCTCTCCAACATACGCTCGCCATAAATAGAAACCGCCACTTAGTAAAAGAAGTATGACAGCGAGAGCCCCCAACTCTACCGCGCGCCTCTTTCTACTTCTACTCACAAAATTACTAGCTGGTGCCTCTACCTGCTCAACAGCTCCATAATCGCCTAATTCAAAACGCGGCACCTTCGGTGGCACCTTGCCATAAGTCCGCGCGGACTTATCATCCGGCTCCAATATACCAAGTTGGCAAAGCACTATCCGCACGGAGTGCTCCTGCCTTCGATCACCGACTCCATGTAGACGGTCAATCATAATATCGCCGATCTCTTTCAATAGCGACCGGAACAGCGGTACACGAGTGTCACCTATAAGCTGTCGACAAACTGTCTCAAACGGAGCAGCCAATAATGAAACTGGCAAGGTTAAGGCACCGAGATGGCCACGCACCCACCAGAGCCGTGCCTCGATATCCTCTTCACTAGCGATAGATGTCTCTGCGCGACTTACCAGGATTCCCCACTGCTTCCTCTCAGCCAAAGCCGACAGCTCTGGGCTGAGGCCATCTAGATTATCATCAAACGTAACTATTGAAGTCTCTGGACTCGCAGGCCCTTGATCGGCGGTTTTATCCGAGGCTTTCGCAGGCTGATCTTTCGACAAGATCTCCGTCAGCCCAAGGTTAAGCTCTTTGGTCAGTTTTTTCTTTTTGTCTGCCATCTATAAAGCCATACGATACAGCTACAGTTTACCCCAAATTAGGGTCCTATCCTAGAACGTGTAATCTGGCTACTCTTGGGCGATATGGATATACTTTCCGTCAATATGTCAATAAGTTATCGACCCAGCGCGTTATCACCAATCAGATGAGCACATGACCAATGTTCTATAAAAAACTCATCACCGGGCTCTGCCTGTCTCTGTGCGGTTGTTTCACGACGCACCTAGATACTTATAAAAGCACTCCTGGTTTAGATACCCTAGTCGTCTCGGCACAACACTCTTTGCATTTCAGAGTTCTTAATCCTGCTCCCGAATCAAGCCGAGGATTCCAATTTATGCTTGGCGTTCTTCCAATCGCACGTGTTTTCACCGAGGATCTGGAGGCAATCGTCGCTTCGAGACTACAATTCCACGCGGGAAGAGCTGGCTACGGATTAATCAGCAGCGAGAATGCTCCCACTGATAGGCCTCGACTTATCGTTACTATTAGCGAGGCGACCATCAACGGATACGACCTGCTGTTCATTCGAAGACCTTCCGCATTTATGGTCTTAGAAGGGACACTCGTTGATCAATCTGGAGTTGTTAATAGGTGCGCGGAAAGTGGTAGCTATTCAGAGTTGTCTAGATTCGCGTTCGCAGATGATCTAACACGAGCCCTAGAGGCAGCCGCTGATAACGCAGCACTAAGACTTACTAAATGCCTCGGTATCAGCGCCAATCTAGATGCTCAAGATATAGCCGCGGAGTCCCGGTAAATGAGGATATTACTAGCGGCGTTCATCTCTGAAGGGATCTTGCTAGCGCTATCACTGGCTATCTCATTCCTCTTTAATTATCCCATCCTATGGAACCCATCTTGGCGGGCTATCATCGTTGGATTGACGCTAATTATTCCGCCTCTTATCGTAAATAACATCCTTTGGCGCTATAGCGAGACTAACCATGGGTCGATCTTCTACAGGTTTTCCCAGGAGGTAATCATTCCGCTGTGTCGCCACATTACACCAATATCAGCAATCATTGTGGCGATCCTATCTGGAGTTTGCGAAGAGCTATTTTTTCGAGGCGCGCTTAATTCGCTCTGCACACGCTTAGTGGGCGTTGAATTCGCCCTTGTCTCCACAAGTTTAATATTCGCGGCGACACACTTTATCGGTAGCTTTAAAAGATATGGGGCGATGATCCCCCTGTATACCGCAATGGGAGCGTATCTATGGCTCGTGCATTTCTACTCCGGCTCCCTGACCGCCGTATCTGTCTGCCACGGAGCCTACAATCTCGTCGTAATACTCCTTACGCGCCGCAGAGTTCTTACTTAAACATCGCCCGCGCCTGTCGGATCGCGTCTCTAACCGCTATCAGATCTTCAGCCGCTGAATAAACGCCAAAGCTAATCCGCGCTGTTGCCTGAACTCCTAATCTTCGTAGCGTCGGCATAGCGCAGTGATTACCAGCTCTGATCTGCACATTATGAGTGTCCGCGATGGTCGCGAAATCATGCGGATGCACCAGATCGATCGAAAACGATAATACCGCTGCCTGTTCTCCTCCTGTTGTCGCTGGTCCGTAAAGCGTCACGCCAGGCTCATCCTTAAGAATGGCAATCGCCTTGTTTAAAAGATCATGCTCGTAGCTCTTAACTTCATCACGATCGAATGCGCTAACAAAATCAATCGCCGCTCCCAAAGCTATAGCCTCTGGAAACGCTGGAGTTCCAGCCTCAAATCTCTGAGGAATGTCAGCCCATCCTGATCCCTCAACACTTACATAGGAGATCATATCTCCCCCACCCTGGAATGGCCGCATCTCCTCAAGCCTCTCAGGTTTCGCGTAAAGAACACCTATTCCCGTCGGTCCGTATATCTTATGTCCAGAGAAAACATAGTAATCACAATCAAGCTCCGCTACGTTCACTCCGAGATGCACCGCCCCCTGCGCTCCATCCACTAAAACCTTGGCGCCATTCTGTTTGGCGAATGAAACTAGATCCGCTATCGGAGTTACCGTGCCCAACGAATTTGCGAGCTGAGTAACGGCGACTAATTTAGGCTTCAGATCGATGACTTTTTTCTTAAAGTCATCAACGTCAAGACTGCCATCATCCTTAATATCAACGAACTCTATCTTTAAATCCCGACGCTTGGCCAAAAGTTGCCATGGAACTATGTTGCTGTGGTGTTCAAGCAACGTCAAAAGGATTACGTCCCCAGAATTAAATAGCGACTCTGATCCATAAGCTACTAAATTGATCCCTTCTGTCGCACCGCGTACAAAAACTATCGAGCGCTCGCTAGCAGCGCCAAGATAATGAGCAATCTTTGAGCGCGCGTCATCATAAAGCTCGGAGGCCATGGCGCTAAGCCTATAAGCGCCACGATGAACATTAGCGTTGGTGTGGATCAACGTATGCCGAATCGAGTCAATCACCTGGGCTGGCTTCTGAGTGGTTGCGGCCGAGTCGAGATAACATCCCCCGGGCCCTTCAGTAAAGAACGGGAAATGAGCTCTTGCCGCCATTCCTGGTCTGTAAACCTTGCCACGAGCCTTTTCCAACTCTCCTTCCCTCATAATCCCCTCGGACATCTCCTTAACCAGACTTTTAGTTTAAGGAATTTAAACAAAAACAATATCTTACATGCGCCCTCAATCCTCTAGGCGCTCTCTTATCTTACTCTAAAAAGATCCCAAACCAACAGCTCATCTCTAAATCGCTTTAAATCGCCCAAAAAAGCTGGATCTTAAGCACGTTGCTCATCTCGATCTCATAGCTGCTTTATAGCATGTCAGCCCCTCCCTTTCCCGAAGCGGGATCAACTTTTTTAGGGCTTAGTACGATTTTTCTTGACCAGCGGATCCCTAGAGAGATATTCTGCCGACCTCGGTTTGCTGAAGTGTTGACCTTTTTTGTACGGGACTAGTTAGTAAGAGCCCCGTCAGTCAGACCGGACCAATTAGTTTGAAACCGTATACAGTCGCCTTACTAGGCACACTTCTCCTGACTTAAATGGGAGGGAAAGAGTGGATGGGCGTGTGTGCATACAAGACGGTGGATTCAGATTGGAACGGGAGAGGAGGATTCAATTCATAGGCAGCAGGGTTCGGGGGGCGTGTGCCGCCTGAAACTTTTACACAATGATTGTGGATGTTCGTTGAAGCGCTCGCCTCCTCGGAGCTAGTTCATGGAGAAATCGCCTGAACTACCGAAGAAGCGGTAGCTTGATGGTGGCTTCAAAGGCTCTACTTTCGTAACTTTTTTTGAGACTAAAAATTATGGGATCTTGGTCGAATTCAGATGTTCCTCCTCCTGGTGGTGTAATTCCTGAGTTGCGTTTACTCGCCGCTGTTTTGCAGAGAGCTATTCATGATTTTATCAGCGGCGACGGCGATGTAAGAGAGGGAGCTCGCTCGTGGTTAATGGAGGATGAGCCAACTGACGCTCCTCTTTCGTTCCGTTTCATCTGTGAAGCTCTTGATTTAGATATCGACAGCCTTCGTGTTGCTATCGGACGTCAAGCTGAGGCTCACATCAGAGAGTTTGCAGCTGCTGAGGCTGTGTAATCCCCTCGTCCTGCCCGTCATGCGGCAGGGTTCGGTTAGGAGATTTGGAAACGCGTCTTGTGTAGGAATACACGGCGCTTTTTTGTTTTTTCCACATCTCAATACCTGATACATATCAAGTCGTTACAAGCATATTCGGTCATGATTCAAAAATTCCTCCTTCCCGCAGGGAGATGGGAACCATTATAATTAGGAAGAGGGCGGCGTTTTGCCGGTGCTGAACCGGGTTAGTGTAGGCGTTAGTTGTCTATGACAATCGCTTCGTTCAAATGTGACTGCAATCAGAGAGAGGGCTCCTCAAGGCTTGAGAATATTCCGTGCTGTAGGATCCCTGTTGCCAATTTGGAGCATCTTAATTGTAGTTCCAGAGAATCGGGGTTTGTATGTGACTGGTGAGAGGAATCGAGAGGTAAGCCTATGAGCGAAAGCAAAGCGCGCGGAAACTGCCCGGAATTGTGGGAGAAGCTGCTCACTGAGCTCGACGACAAGTTACAACTGGGGCTGCTCGACAGACTGCGAAGAGTTTCGTCCTACCACTTCGAGACAGAGATTCTTTTCATCGATCCTGCGTCAGCCGATGACGCTAACTACCTAAATAAAGGGGCCACCCTCCAACAACTCACTGTGTTTGCTGAAGATGCTGCCCACGTCCGCGAGGTAAGGATCTGCAATGAGGTAAAGTTCCCTAAGTAAGCGAGGCAAAAACTCGCCTGAGCAAATTTTTGCCTCGTTAGCGGCGCTTATCTCGCCTTTTCTTACAAAACTCCGCGTCAGCGAAGGTTTGCTATTGTCTCTTAGACTTATTACTCAGCTTGCTTGCGAAGGAAGGTAGGGATCTCATACTTGTCCTCCTCCTCTCCTCCTGCAGTTAACACAGAGAATCTCTTCAGCTTGATCACTTCGGAGCTGTTCTGAGCTGAAGTCGTCACTGTCTTGCGTCCAAACGATGGAGCGTCAAGATTGGCAGAGTTTACTACTGAAGCAGGAACCTTAGCTGCTGCTCCTGGGGTAACGGTAGTAGATGACCCTACCTGATCTCCGAACCCTGTGGCGATAACAGTAACTCGAACCCTGTCAGTCAGGTTCTGGTCAATCACCATACCCCAGATAATATTGGCCTCCTCGTGAGCTTCTGTGTGGATCAGCTCTGCCGCCTCATTAACCTCTTGAAGGGTTACATCAGGCGAAGCAGTTACGTTAATTAAAACACCACGAGCGCCATGGATCGAGATATCCTCGAGCAGTGGGCTGGAGATCGCCTTCTCTGCCGCTTCTACCGCTCGATTATCTCCACTAGCCTCGCCTGTTCCCATCATCGCCATGCCCATCTCGGACATAACGGCGCGAACGTCGGCGAAATCCACGTTTACCAAACCTTCGCAGATGATCAGGTCGCTGATACCCTTAACTGCTTGATAGAGAACGTCATCGGCCTTGCGGAAAGTATCTAGGAGCGAAGTATTACGGCCAGCTATGGACAGAAGGCGCTGATTGGGGATGGTGATCAGTGTATCAGCGTGCTTGCGGAGCTCCTCAATTCCCTGATCGGCATTGCGCATACGGCGCTTGCCTTCGAACATGAAAGGCTTAGTTACAACTCCTACTGTGAGGCATCCGATGCTCTTGGCTACTTCAGCGACAACTGAGGCGCCGTACGTTCCAGTACCACCACCCATTCCTGCGGTGATGAAAACCATGTCAGCACCCTCAAGTGCCTTACGAATCTGCTCAGCGCTCTCGCGAGCCGCCGCACGACCAACCTCTGGATCAGCTCCAGCTCCAAGTCCCTTGGTGATATCGTCACCTAAACGGATCTTATTGGTTGGCAAACATGAAGCCAAAGCCTGCGCGTCTGTATTGGCAGCGAAGAACTCGACACCTGTAAGACCGCTGCGGATCATGTTGTTGACGGCATTTAGTCCGCCACCACCAATTCCAAAGACCTTAATCTTTGCGTTTCCTGACTGAATGGCTTTGTTTTTTACTTCATCCATGACCCGTTCCTCCGCACTTCTGTGAAAATCAAATTCGAGTTGTTGACCGTCAGACACTTTAGCACTCACGTTTAAAAAATCCGAACAAAAAGCGCTGCTTTCTTAAAATTTAGTCAGCCTTCGCTTATTATTTCGGGTCTCCCGTACAGAGGCCTGTGCCATACCCCACCGGCCGCCCATTATTAACCTTTGACCATAAAAGTAAAGAGAGACAAAAGGTGTTTCTTTACATTAAGGAAAAAAGAGGGCTTCCTGCGGGCTATTACTTTGGCCAGCGCTCCCCCGGAAAACACTGGGCCTAACTTCAAGTTACTTATAGTAACCCTAAAGAAGCTAAAGTGCCATGCTTTTGGCGCTAAAAGCTGAGTAGTTACTAAAAATGTTCGCTAAACCATCCCGCAACTCGCCTGACCGCGCTTCCAACCCTACCTCGGGCGGCTTGAGCGCCCCTACGAGCCAGAGTTCCTTGCGAAGCACCATGCAAAACTAAGCCAACAGCCCCGGCATACTCAGGCCCCTTGACTAAATCTAACAATCCACCAACGGCTGTAGGGTTTCCGATCCTAACAGGAAGATTAAACACGTGCTCGGCAACCTGAGAGATCCCAGGCAGATTAGCACTCCCCCCTGTTATAACAACTCCACTTGTTAGCATGTCCTCACATCCAGCTTTGATAATCTCGCGCTGAATGAGTGCGAATAATTCCGATGCACGTGGCTCAATTATCTCCGCGAGCAGCATCTTAGAGAGAACTCTCGGTGGTCTGCCTCCCACTGATGGCACCTCAATTATATCTGCCTTGCTAACACCAGCTGTTACCGCTGTTCCATAGTCACACTTGATTCTCTCCGCGGCCATCAGCGGGGTTCGAAGACCCGCGGCTATATCGTTTGTGATGTGGTTGCCGCCGACCGCTAATACAGATGTAAATTTAATCGCTCCCGCGTGGAATACCGAGATACTGCAAGTGCCACCTCCGATATCAAGAAGCAAGACTCCAAGCTCCTGTTCCTCTTGTGACAACACCGCGCGACTCGCGGCTAAAGGCGCAGCTACGATATCCTGCACAGCTAGGCCGCACCTATTGGCGCACTTAACGATATTTTGAGCGCTAGCAATAGCTCCTGTAATAATGTGCACTCGAGCCTCTAGCCTTACACCCGAGATGCCGATCGGATCTCTTACACCATCTTGCTCATCAATCACGAATTCCTGCGGCACTACGTGCAAGATCTCACGGTCCATCGGCAATGCGACCGCTTTGGCAGCGTCTATTACCCGTTCAATATCGAGGGATGAAACTTCCTGCCCTTTAACGGCTACTATTCCGTGGCTATTCTGTGATCTGAGGTGACTCCCGGATATCGTGGCGAGCACAGAGCTTACCTCGCAACCAGCCATAGTCTCGGCCTGAGACACCGCTCTCCCTATCGCGCTCACGGTCCCCTCTATATTAACGACTACACCTTTACGGAGCCCCCGTGACGGGCTTGATCCGACTCCTATAATATCTATAGACCCATCAGGCTTTCGTTCTCCGATGACGATCTTAATTGATGAAGTACCGATATCTAGGCCAGCGATAATAGACGGATTAGGCATGAAATACTCGCGCTAAAAACAATAGTTACAACTGGTAACAATTACTTTAAACAGATTAAACACAGTTTGGACGAGTCGCAAGAGGGGATCCGCATCTTGTGCTAGGGATTACTTTTTAAACCTAACCACACCTACAGTATCAAAGGCTAGGTCGACGCTCTCTACCTCATTTAGACGGGGTGATAACTGATTGAGCAACGCCGCGCAGCGATCTCCTTGTTCAGACAGAGGAACCTTAGCGTCCTGGCCGGCTGCAAAAACTACCGGGAAAGGCACGCCCTGAAATGCGACCGCGAAATCCCCCTGTCCCAGAAACTCTAGCCCTACTATCTGCTTTGAGATCCTCTTCTCTAAGGTTTCTCGGAGCTTCGCGGCGACAGAGAGCTGCGCCCGCACGAGATCCGGAGACTTGCCGTCGGCGGAGATCCCTCGAACGGTAACTAGAGAGCCAGAGAATTTGCGGGACTTGAGCTCGTTTAGTGGCACTAAAAACGACCCTTCACGATCAATTACCCACGAGGTGTTATCAAAAGTCGCGACAAAAGTCGGCTTACGCTCCTGCACCGACAACAGAAAACACCCCCACTTATTTGCCCAACTATCAGGGCATGATGAAAGCTTGGCTTGGTCGATCCACGCGTTCTGCGAGAGCTTGGACTGAATCTCGGTGCCATTTAAATGCCACCACGGAACGGATCTCTCTAACGGAAGTAATTTCTCTACCTCTGCGCGATTTAGAACCTCTAGACCATCGATGCGCACCTCTTTCTGGTTCCACGCGCGAGAAATACGCTGCTCGGATGATTTGATTAGGTCGCTAAAGCCCTTCGGATTATCGAGCGCAAGAAGCGCCCCTACTCCAATTGTGGTTAAGATTGTTACGACCGACCTCATAATAGCGCTGAGTATAACTCTGATTTAGAGATAAGCCGAGATAGAAAATGCACGAACGTTGGCCTGCCCTAGAGTACCCCCCACTGCCTAACTTCCGGCTGAAGAGTAATCGCTGAGGTAGCTTCAACCCTGGAGATGCACTGAGACATCAGCTCCCTGACATCCTTTGCGCTGGCGTTCTTCGCTGGGTTAACTATCCAGTTGGCGTGAAGATCAGATACTCGCGCACCACCGACATGAGCGCCTTTCAGCCCCGCCGCTTCAAGCAAACGTCCGGCTGGTAATTGTGGGCTAGGATTCTTAAACACCGAACCTGCCGATGGCAGAGAGAGCGGCTGCGTCCGTCTCCGATGCGCTAAATTATCAGCGCAGCTCTTTGATATATCTTGGCGGTCACCTGGTACAAGCTTCAAAACCACTGATGTGACGGTTGCGCCACTTGGCAATCCAGAGAAACGGTAGCGCCAAGGTAGCTCGTTACGCGACCACTCAACGATCTGACCATCTGAAAGCACGCCTCTTACTGACACGATGCGCTCGCACATCTCATTTCCATGAGCCCCAGCGTTCATGAAAACAGCTCCACCGATTGAGGCCGGAATACCGGCAGCAAACTCTAGCCCTGACAACCCATCGTTTGAAACTTTTCTCGCTATTGTCATTAGAGACGCCGAGCCTGAGAGTCTTAAAAGCTCTGGGCCTATGCTCTCAACCACCTTGAATGAGCTGCCTAACTTAATTATCCAGCCATTAACCCCTCGGTCAGATACGAGCAAGTTACTTCCAAAACCCAGAACGTTCGAGGTCTGGTTCTCACTGGTCAATAGAGCGCGGACCGCCGCTAGCTCTTCTATGGTTTCTACCGTTACCAATGCCCTTAAAGGCCCGCCTACAGCGATAGTGGTAAGTGTTGACGCGGGAACAGACTCTCGTATTCGGCCTGATACTATCTCGGACACGCGGGGCAATAGATCTGGATTAAACGCGCCAGGCTCACCGGCCACCGCGCTAAAGTTATCAGCGTCCACCCGCGATCACCTTTAGCTCCTGACTAGTCGTTCCAGCACGATCGGCAACCACGCCTCCTTGCAAGAGCGCCAGAATCTCCACTGGCAGCGCGCCTACTGGCCCTGCCCCTAGGCATAAAACTAAGTCGCCTTCGGCTACCGTGTTTTTGATCAACTCCGGAACAGCATCAAGCGTTAAACAGAATTCCTTACTCGGGTGAAGAGTCTCATTAAGGAGCGCCTCTCCTGAAACGCCAACTATGGGCTCTTCGCTAGCCGCATAGATCTCGCTCATAATAAGATGATCCGCGTCTGCGAAAGCTTGGCGTAGCTGATCCCAGCACAGCTGAGTTCGGGTGTACCTGTGAGGTTGGAACACTACAATGATCCGTTTTACCGTGGCACCAAAACACTCTCTGACTGCCTTCAAGGTAGCCTTTATCTCTGTAGGATGATGTCCGTAATCGTTCATGACGGTTACGCCTCTTGCGGTACCGACCACTTCAAGTCTGCGCTTAACTCCGCCGAATTTGGCCAAAGCGTCGCGGATTACATCAACCGACAAACCGAACTCAAGCCCAGCAGCGATTGCACCCAAACAATTCTGCACTAGGTGTCGACCAAACATCGGCAATGAGAAGCGCCCTAAGTGGGCTCCTCTATAAACCACAGAGAAATCCATCCCTGATCTTCCAGGAACGATATCAAACGCGAACAGGTCAGCTTCCTGAGAGAATCCGTAGGTCAGGACCCGTCTAGTCGTTTGTGTGGCGATCTGTTTCAGGACAGGGTCATCAATGCAGAGGATCGCCAGCCCATAGAACGGAACGGAATCGATAAATCTGCGAAACGAGTCCTCTAGATCTCGCCTAGATCTGTAGGCATTCATGTGCTCATCATCAATGTTGGTGACGATCGCGACAGTAGGCTTTAGAAGAAGAAAACTGCGATCACTTTCATCTGTCTCGGCGACCAGATACTCACCCTGACCGAGGCGCCCTCCAGTACCCAAACTCTTAACCTGTCCACCAATAACAACCGTCGGGTCTAGCTTGCCGGCATCGAGAATCGTCGCGGTCATACTAGTAGTGGTTGTCTTGCCGTGCGAGCCGGCGACTCCAACTCCGAACTTTAGTCGCATCAGCTCAGCCAGAACTTCAGCTCTTCGTACGACTGGAAGTTTTCTTCGCTTAGCCTCCTTCACCTCCGGATTACTCATCGTTACCGCGGATGAATACACCACCAGGGATGCCGTTGCCGGGACGTTGGCGGCAGAATGACCGATAAATATCTTGGCTCCTAACTGCTCAAGCCTTGAGCAGATCTCGCTCTTCTTGATATCTGAACCAGAAACCTGAAAGCCGGATGAGAGCAAGATCTCGGCTAGGCCTGACATACCCGAGCCACCTATGCCGATAAAATGAAAATGCAAACGGGGGTTATACATAATGAGAGCTACCGAAAGTTTGGGGTTTTTGAGTCCCCGCATACTAACCGATACGCGGGTCACTTTCCAGTATATAGGGGTTGTTGCCGGCTATCTTTATCCGGTTGTTAGGCGCTCGATTCCTCAGTAAGGTTGTAGGCTGAAAAGGTCGTTAATCCCCAATGCTAGCTATCCTATCAAAAGATCTTAACTCTCCGGTCCACGAGAGATACAACTTTAAACCGCTAAGGGGGTCTAGCCACTGGTGGGCGCTGAACCACCTTAAGGGCCAGGTAGCCGGAAAGCGTATCCTTGATGTTGGAGCTGGGGGCGGAGGAATCGGACGGTCTGTTAAGTCTGAGGGCCCAAAAGAGCTAGTAGCCATAGAGATTGACCTGCGCGCCCACGAAACATTGAAGCAGCGCTACGACCGGGTGCTAACAGATATCAATCCGATCAAAGACGAGCGATTTGATTGGATTGTAATACTGGACGTTCTTGAGCACCTGGCGAAACCCGCGTCATTTCTGGCGGATTTACGAAAACTCTTAGCCCCAGGCGGAGCTATATTAATATCGGTTCCGAACGTCGCCCACTGGAGCGTTCGCATACCCCTCTTTTTTTGGGGCAGTTTTGAGTATCGCTCAGTTGGAATTATGGATGGAACTCACTTGCAGTTCTTCTCTCGAAGAAGCTTTATGAAGCTTTGTAAAAGTGTCGAAAAGGCGCACGTAGAGGATTACTCCGCAAGTATAGAACCATTTGAACTAGCTCTCCCGGCTTGGGCCTCAAACAATATGATATACAGGGGGCTAATACCATTAAGGCACTGGGCCGCTCGAACACTCCCGGGTTTGATGGCGTATCAACACCTGGCTCTACTGCGGGGATGAATAAACCGCTCTCCCCTCGCCTGATTACCACTTTGCGCGCGCCCTCATATCGTTTGATGTGAATTGTATCTCGCCACTCTCTTTGCGTCGCAGCTCCTGCTCCAGACTTGTGAAATCATCTGACTTTAGCGAGAACAGAGTCAGTGTTGGGTTATGAAAACCGTAAGGTCCAGATGGGGCCTCCACCTGCTTAATAACACGAACTTTTTGAAAAACCTCCCGAAAACGCTGCCGGAGATTAGCCTCGGAGTTTGGCTGACTGAAATAACGATTGTAAAATAGGCTTGATAATACGAGATAATCTGCCCCTGAACGTTTCAGCTCATTCAGATCAAGCTCTAATATTATTCGAGCTCTCGGAATATGGTGAACTTCAAAATACTCTCCGTGAAAATTAGGGCAATACGGCTTCCAATCCATTAATACCTTAGACCCTTTCGGCAAGTTTTCCTTCATCCAGGACGCTAGTTGGTCACGAGTATCATTCGCGACTTCGCGCGCCAGCACGCCGCTACGGATAAGAGGTGTCAAAACCAAAACTAAGGCGCTTAACGTCGCTAGAGTCCTTGCGCCGCGATATCTAAACATCGACACACTCCTGATCAGCTCCGCGACGCCGATGGCTAGAAAGGGCAGGCAAGGTAGGATATAACGCTCTGGCTGCGGCGCTGGCTTGGCCTTTACGTATTCCGCGGGTAGATAGAAAAGAAGCGCCACTCCGATTACGACTAGGTCCTCTAGCTTTCCTCTTCTGAGGAGGAAGCCGAACGCGACACAGGACAGAACTGCCGCTACCCCAGTTACTCCGGGCCAGATACTCCGCCAGAAGTGATACATCCAGAGTTGAGACCAGGCCGTTATGGATACAGTGTGCCCAGTCTGCATGTGGCGAGACTCAGCTCTAAAATCATTTAGGAACTTAGCTGAATTTAATAACGCATACGGCGTAGTCATGAGGAATCCGAGAGGAGCTATCGCCACGGCGGCGACGGCCCAAGGTATCCAACGGACCTCTGGAAATATCCGTCGAGACGACAGCCAAGGAGCACTCGCGGGAACCACCACCATTAATATACCACTATATTTAGTTCCAGCCGTGCAGCCCGCTAGTATACCCGCCAAGAGAAGCAACCACCGACGATTGTTTTGGACCGCAAAAATCGTCGTGTAGACGCAGGCTAACGCCACGAAGGTTAGAAGGGAGTCCTCTTTTAAGTAACGACTACATGTAACATGCAGCGGAAAGACCGCCAGAAACAGTGCGGCGAGCCCTCCGGTCCTCGCCGAGAAAAGACTCTTCCCAATCAGGTATGTGAGAACAATTGAAAGCATTCCAGCCAGAAAGCTCACAGTGCGCCCAGCTAGAAACGCGCTGTCCCGGAATGACCCGTCAAAAACCCCCAGCAGGTGAAGAACTTTATTTGTTCCATATGTGGAATAGAGTAGCAGCGATGGATGCAAAAAATACTGCGGGTCAAGGGTCTTCCCGTCATACATTCGCATAATCGCGTTTACTTTAGGAACCTCGTCAGGATGAAAATTTGACGGCAATCCGAATTTAATCCCGTATAGCCGCAAGCACGCTCCCAATAATAACGCTGGGAGGAGAAGGTTAATACGAGCATCGCTAGCGACATCAATTTGCCGCTCTCTGCCAAAGGAATAGATCGCCATTCCGGATAATGCGCCTATTAGCAAAATCGCTACGGCCAGCAGCTTCTCTGGATCAGACTCTACCAATAGAGCGAGCATGAGAGCCAATATTAACGCCATCCATCCACTTATCTCCCCGGATAGTCCAGCGCGGGTGGCTACGAACCGCGCCAGTAAGACCAATGAAGCTAAAAAAGCCCAGATGCAAACGATGCTTGATAACTTAATTATCGGCACAAAAACAGGGGACACAACGGTCGCTGAAACAAGCCTCACCCCAAGGTTCCTGCTATCGCCTCCTCCCTGTGGCTTGAAAAAACTGAGGGCTCGAGCTGACACAGCTAGTGGGTCGCATCCAAACGATGTAGGAATAACAATCTCTGGCGCTTGCTCGATATTAAACTCACGCTCTGGGCCACCACACGACGAGATCGCCACCCTGGCGGGCTCCGACGCGCCTATTCTCACAGGATCAAAGCGCAGTTCTACAGAATTAATCAGTGGAGTGAATCCTGGGAAAGAAAAATTCACTCGCTCCCCTACCCAACCATCTGACGATAAATCGCCCGTAGCGACTTTATTGAGGTAGAAGCCTCTAAATGATCGCTCAGATAGTTGGCCGCCGATAATCAGAGCGCTTACAAGACAAAATATGGAGAGCGCTATTACTTTTAATCGCGAACTAGAACTAAAAATCATGCGACAGTCTTAACTTGCGAATCCAGCTTGGTCAACAGCCCCACTGGCCACTAACGTCCTTCTCGAGGCTGCATGCCTTCTGATTGAAGAGCTTAATGACGCTTGCGGAGGAGTCCAACCGCGAGCTCTTAGGTAATCACTGAGCTCCTTGACATCTACTACAACCGAGAATTCGTCAATAAATTTCACATACGGAAAACGCGCGGCATCGAGCTCGTTGGGAAGCTCGTTATAAGCGAAAACTCCTGATGGTCGGTTAACAAGCTGCTTCACTGTCTTGTCGAGAGGAGGAAAATAACTCAGGTTCTTTAGCCTCTCCGATTTGAAATCGGCTCGACGGAAAACAAAATGCGTTACACCCTCTGGCTCCAATAAAGATGCGACTTCCTGAAGGGTCTCCGCATAATGAGCACGCAAAGAAACCTCACTTCTCCTTCGCATCTCTAAGTTATAGCGCGGATAGAATGGATGCGAGGTCTCTGTGGTAACCAGCGTACGTCGAGCTGAAAAAAGCTGTGTGCCGTCGCAGTGAGTAGGATGACACGCTATCAGGGCCTGCTCGACTGTATTCGCTCGCAGCCATCGCTGGAAACCGCCCCTCCTAGAATTAGGGTAATTGAAATTAGCCTCACCCTGAAGTCCATCAGATGAGCACTGATACACGATCAAACCAAGTACGAGATAACTCAGCAATGCCGGCCAGGAGATCTTTAGATATCTCTCAAAAGTCCTTCCCTTATGCGCCGACACCGAGAAAAGTCTCCACACGCCAACCGCGAATGCTGTGACCGTAAAAAATACCATTGGAATCTGCAGGTGCCTGTCTGGGACAAATAATCTAAATGCGAACTGGCGTGACAGCGCGTAAGTTGTCGCCGCGGCAAATCCGAAACACAGAAGCTCTACTGGGACCGCCACAACTCTCTTTCTGGCTCCTACCGCGACAATCGCTAGAAGTGAGAACGGAACCATCCACCAGATATTATCTTTCCAAAATTTAGTCGGCTTATAGAGTCGACCTACAAAGGCTTGAAACCCGAATCTGTTTACCTCCTCGAAGACCGGATTCAAAGGCAGAAAAGGGAATCGCCCATGTGGCCGCGAAAACTCAGGCATCTTTGCCGCTTCCTGAAACGACACCATTTGCCCGATGTGAGCTGGACGCTTAACCACTACCAGAGCAACAACTAAAAGCAGCGGCGCCACGGCAACAGCTTGAAAGACCCTTGACCGAGCACGATCTCTTTCACTGCCATGCGAAGACCACCACCGCCACAACATTATGAAACCGTAGGCCACTCCTACGATTAAAGCTCCCGGCGGATTTAGCATCGATCCGATTAGTATAGTGGCCAAGGCCGCCCAGTGATTGTGAGTCGCTGCGAAATACAAAAAAGCCCCGAAGATGGCGGGTGTCCAACCTCGAGGCAAACCACCAGTCATGCGCTGCATCGTATTACGCGAGTGCATCAACCACAGAACCGCAAGCGCCGCGGGAACTGATGAACCTGAGAACCGACGAACCGCAAAATAAAGGAAACCGACCGCTAGAGATACCTGCAGTAACATAACCCAATGACCCGTCATAATCGGATCCTTGGTTGCCAGCGTTATGGAATAACTAACCCAGTAGTGTATCGGTGGAAGACATCCACGCATTACCTCTGTAACTAAATCATCCTTGAACAGATCGGGATAAATCGCGTCATAAAGCGGGTATGTCTGCTGTGTGGCATCGTCTGTAGTCCATGCGGGATCGAACCACTTCCCATTCAAACTCTTAACAAAAGCAGTCGCATACCAGACCATTAGAAGAGTGCTGACTATTCCGGCCAGAGAGACCCTGCTCCAAAGAGATCGTTTGTCTGCTTTATTGGGGTGGTCACCGTTTTGTGGGCTAAAATGAACACCTTGAAGAACGCTTCTTGGCAAAGAGCTTCCTCCGCTACTCGGGAGGTCCTCGGAGGTCTTCTTAATTGCTTGCATCGATACTGCTCCAGGACCTCGAAAAAATACAACAGACGGGCTTCAAAGGCGAGAGCGGCAGCCCCCTCTCGCAGCTTCCCGGTAGAGTACTGTGCATTGAGAAAGCTAGTCAAATCCCCAAATTGCTAAATTCAATAAAGTTAAGGATTTAGGTATAATAACTACTCACCGGATTTTTTGGATCGTTGCACTCATAGCATCGCCAAATCGGCTATTTTAGTACTTTTCTTTCTTGTCACCCCCCCCCCTAGTAGGGGGTGCCTTTTTCTGATGAGTAGTTACTAGATATATTTCATATTCCTGGATGGCGCCAACCCGCGAAGCCGGTTATAGATGACTCTGCTTGATGGTAATATTTACAAGGCTCGTATGGTCTCCCGATCAAATTTTAAAAAGTCGCTACTTACCCTTTCTTTAATAGCGTCGCTAGGTTGCGGCGGAGGTGGCGGTGGTGGTGGTGGGGCTGACGAGTTCGTTGGAGCGGCGAGGGTCTCAGTTCGATGCTCTCCTAAAAAGATCGACTCAGGAGATCGCACCCAAGTCAGCATAACCCTATCCCAGGTTCATGAGAACGGAATCGCCGTGAAGATTAGGTTTCCAATAGGTCTCAAATACGTTCCAAGCTCTTCATTTCTAATGGTAGGCGAGCGCGAACTAGATGTAACACCGACAGTTAACGCGACTTCGGACACCGAAGAGATGAACTATGTTGTTTTCTACCTCACACAAGCACAGTTTAGTAGGTCAAGCCAGGAGTACACTGGAGAGGCTGGGACATTGCTTATTCAACTTGAAGGACGCAAGACTGTAACCGATGGAGAGATCGAAGTTGATCCAGATGTGGATGACCCGGCCGAAGACAATTCGACGGAATTCGACATCTCCTCTCCGGAGTTTATCTCTGAGGCGTCCGCGTCGATCTCAGTCATAGCGCAAGACGACGGCAGCAAGCCAAAGAGGTAACTCAGCAAACGTAACTGTTGCTTGAAAAAGCGCGGTTTACTATGCTTGGGTGCCAGTAGTGAGCAAGCTGGGATACCCAAGCTACTCGCTCGATGGGTTTGTAATTACATATAAGAGCAAGCAGTGGGCCAACACCGTCAGATCCTCCTCAAGAATATCAACGAGCCGAACCAAAATACCCTAGCAGGTTACGAGTCGCGGGGTGGATATACGGCTATTCGCAAAGCGATCGGAATCGATCCTCTCGCCATCATCGACGAGGTTAAAAAATCAGGCCTCCGGGGGCGTGGTGGAGCCGGATTCCCCGCTGGACAGAAGTGGAGCTTTGTTCCTCGCAACACCGGCAAGCCAACCTACATCGTATGCAACGCGGACGAGAGCGAGCCAGGAACTTTCAAGGATCGTTTCCTCCTCGAGAGAGATCCTCATGCTATGATTGAAGGCATGATGATCGCGGCTCTCTCGGTCCAGAGCCACTGGATGAGCGTCTATATTCGCGGCGAGTACGCATATCCTTATACACGACTCAAAGCGGCGGTAGACGAGTGCTACGCCAAGGGATATCTCGGCAAAGACATTTTTGGTAGTGGCTACAACCTTGACCTCGTTGTACACCGCGGTGCCGGCGCTTACATCTGCGGGGAAGAGACAGGACTTATTGAGTCACTTGAAGGCAAGAAGGGGCAACCTCGCCTTAAGCCGCCATTCTTTCCGGCCACAATGGGCCTCTACTACTCTCCAACTATATTGAGCAACGTTGAGACCTTCGCTGCAGTTCCGTGGATTATTAATAATGGCGGAGATGCCTACGCTCAGATCGGAACAGAGAAATCAAAAGGCACCAAGCTCTTCTCAGCCTCAGGTCATATAAACAAACCTGGGGTTTATGAGGTCGAGCTTGGATATCCTTTAAAGCGCTTCATAGAAGAAGAGTGTGGGGGGATCCTTAATGGCGGAAAGCTAAAAGCCGTCATCCCTGGAGGATCATCCTCCCCTATTCTCACCGCCGCTGATGTTGAGACGGCTATTATGGACTACGAGGGCTTGAGCAAACTAGGCTCAATGCTTGGTTCTGGTGGAGTGATCGTCCTTGACGATTCGGTTGATATGGTCGACGCCATCAGAAATCTCTCCCATTTCTACGCGCACGAATCATGCGGACAGTGCACACCGTGTCGTGAGGGTGGCCATTGGGTAGAGAAGGTCTTCAATCGCATGCACACAGGAGATGCTGCTCCTGGAGACTTAGGCCTTCTAGAAAGCGTTGTAAAACAGATCGCTGGTCACACGATCTGCGCCCTTGGCGACGCCCTAGCAATGCCAGTAAGAAGCTTCATGGCAAAGTTTCCAGAGGAGTTTCAGCAAAGGATTGCTGACTCGCTAGAAGGTAAGAAACCGGGACCAAGCAGGCTAAATGCCAACTTTAAAGCGACGCATTAGTAGCGAAATATCTACACGCTTTTCTTACATAGCCGGGCTTGTAGCTGCCGTACTTTTTTTTAATTGCGGTTCCGCGAATTCACAAGAAGCCGCGGATAACACTCAGCCGATAATTACTTGGGAGTCCTTATCCGATGGACTAGAGGAAACCCATTTTCAACTCACATCAGCCGGCCTCCTCTCTTCATCCGCAGTGGCAGTCCGCGCCGACACTTCACGTTTTTCTCCGCGTGTCATTAGGGCATCTGAATACAACTGGAAGAAAGCATCCGCCCAAGCCCTATGTAAAGCAGCGGGAGCGTCTGTATGTATCAACTCAAACTTCTTTGACGAACAGGGCAAGCCTCTTGGAGTTGTAATAAGTCGCGGAATTCAACACCAAAAGATTCACAACGGCGGAGGAACACTGACGGGCGTTTTTTTTGTCACTACTAACGGCATAGGGATTACCCACCGAGGAGCGTTCTCCGCGGAGAAGGTGCTCGAAGCCGCGCAAGCCGGGCCGCGACTAATCTCGGAGGGAGCCCCGGTTATTGGAGTTAAGGAGTCATCGAGCCCTACCAATTTATCTGTCGTGTGTATTGATAATGAGCGTCGCGTGATCTTAATGCGCGTCTCACTCGCGATGTTTGGAGGCTCATTTCGCGAGATCCAAGCGCTGCTACAGAGGCCGGAGCTGTCGTGTATTGAAGCTCTTAATTTAGATGGCGGGGGTTCATCGCAGCTCTATGTCTCTGGGGGAGTACAGGGACATCAGGGAGCCACGCGCGAGGAATTTCTTCCAGGAAGAGATGAGGTTCCGGTTGTCCTTGGATTATTTCCTCGCGGTAACTAATCGCCTAACAATCTGATTATTCTTAACCTATTAGTGAGACTGATTTTTGCTAATTGACACAGTTGAGTTTGCCGCAGTACCTTAGCAAAGAGCGTTGTAGTTAAATGAACTTAAAGCTGTAAGCGTGCCCTTATGTGCACGTCACTTTTTGGTGTTCGGGAGTTTCCTAGGATGAGCGTTCATATTTTGAATTTAGAGTTCACCGCCAAGGATGTACAAGAGATCTTAAGAGCTCTTACTGGTGGCGACGAGAAGATTGGACTCGCTCTGCTGAACTATTACGCGCGTACCAATCTAGTGCCGACTACTGGCAAAACAAAGAGCCGCGGCAGACCTAAGTACTGCTACTCTGATCTTCTCCTCTTGTGCTGGCTGTTCCGCATGAAGCGCGAGGGCCTACCGGTTAACCGTTTTAGACGTGGTATCGACTATCTAAGAAAGAGGCTTCCGAAATTACACAAGAGCCCTACTGACATGGTTCTTTTAACGGACGGAAAGCAGCTCTTTATCAAGCACAGAATTCAGGAGAAAGGAGAGATTGCTGAGGTTCTGACAGGCAAGAAGGCTGGACAATATGTTTGGGCCTATGCCATCGGTTCTCTGATTGAGGAAGTAGATAAGATCATCCAAGAGCTTGCGGTTGGAGAGGCCGTAGAGGATACTGACGATGCGTCAAAAGTAGCGGCTTAGTATTATGAGTAAAGCAAATACAGTAAAACAGATCTTCGCTCTTCTATGGGAGCGCAAAGCTTGGTGGCTAGTTCCTATGGTTGTGGTGTTCCTGTTGGTCGGAATCCTTATAGTAGCTACGCAGGGCTCGGCTCTATCGCCTTTTATATACGCCCTGTTTTAGTGGCGGGGGTATTATTATTGCGGCAGGCGTGGTACGCCTAACGTATCGCGTCTCACGTAAAACGTTGTACACATGTCGCATGCCGAACTAAAAGCTAGTCACGGCCCACTCGGACCGCGCGCGTCTGGCGCGCTCTGGTATGCCCTTTGATAATTGCTGCAGGCGGCGCTGGAGCGCCGCGGTCCGAGGGACAGAACCCGATAACGACAGGCGGCAGGCGTAGGACGTATCACGTGCCACGTCTCACGTGAGACGTGATGCGCATGTCGGTTTATTAGACTACGGCGCCGTCCTAACCCCCCGTCCTCCATAATCAGACCCGCGACTTGTATCAGCCGTCCCAGCATTCGCCCTGTCCGACACCCGACAATACGACGAAGCTACATTCCAACTTCCTCCACGGAATCCAGATCCCGCAGCGCTAGTTGGCGACGGCCAATTACTCTCATTCGCCCTACCGTTTGAATCGAGCGCGCCGTCTCCATGTGCTCCTGTAAATGCCCGTCCATCACTGTTCGCCACAGTAACAACTCGTTCATATACGTTTCCACTAAGCTCTAGAGCTCCGTAATAACCGCCGCCCGCGTTCTCTCTGGAAGCTCTGCCGTAATTTAACGTCGCGAATGCTCCAGATCTGATCGGTCCACCGATACCACCACCGAAGTTAATATTATCACCCTCTGTGCTTGACACCTCGGTAAACCTGCCAGGGCTTACTAGCCCAGTCGCATTCTGGTAATTCGTACTGCCCCAAGCGTACTCTCCAGCTACCGGAGAAGTCGGGCCTCTAGCTGCCTTTTCATACTCAAGCTCACTCATTGGCCGCAATCCCGCCCAATCAAGATAAGCTGTTAAGTCATCCCAACTTAAGTAACTCATCGGAACAGCGCAGTACGTTCGTGAATTCGGCGGATCTCTATCTGGAACACTCATATCGTTATTAAGATCACTTGAATCCCAGCTGATATTATTCCTATCAACTAAGCTATCAGAGTTCTTACCTGTGCTATCTGTAATATCTCTATTTGTTCTTGCGCTTCCAGTTGTTGGAAGAGAGTTAAAGAAGTTTCTGTACTGTTCCTGTAAGAGCTCGTGCCGCATTACGTAAAATCCCTTATACCCTTTCGGGTACGCGGCAGGGATAGTGTAGCCAGTAGCTCCAACGTACACTGTAGTCTCACCCTCACCTGTTATCTGCACAGCACTATTAGATCCAGACTGCTTAAACGAGCTACTTGAGGTGTTATTATCACCTACATAGAAGCTCTCTGTAGGAACATAGACCATGTGAACCGCATTAAACTGTAAGTCTATTCGGTCGCCTTGTTGTACGCCGTCCAGGGCGTACGGCCAGTTAAGCTTAATATCGTTAAATGTATTAGTGCCAAATCCTGCCGAGTCTTTGTAGATAAACACTCCAACGCCTCTGTTGGTTGTACTGTTATAGCTATTGCTTGGATCACGCAAACCGAGATCGATCGCGGCGCCTGAAGGGATAGTGTGACCTGAATTAGCGAATGTCATCGTCTGCCACTCGCCTAGATTTTTACGGAACTTCACAAAGAACCACATAGCGTCCCAGTTATTAGGCGCCGTGGCTTTGCGCCACGAGTAGTTCCACGAGATGCTGAATTTAAGGGCCATTGTTCCGGCGCTTAGATCTACATCTGTTAGTGGCGCTACAGGGTCTTTAGTTAATGTAACGCTCTGAGAGCCGCCGCGGGTTGGGGTGGCGGATGGGGTTGAGGTTGGAGTTACTGTTGGGGTGTCGGTAGTGGTGCTGGTTGGGGTTATGGTTGGGGTGTTTGTTGGGGTGTTCGTTGGAGTTATCGTTGGAGTGATTGTTGGGGTAGCTGTCGGGGTGTTTGTCGGAGTTAGTGTTGGGGTAGCTGTTGGTGTATTCGATGGGGTAGCTGTTAACGTGTTAGTGGGAGTACTGGTAGGTGTTGAGGTTGGTGTCGGAGTGCCGATACTCTCTAAAGTTACGTTCTTGCCGCTATTACTAGAGTAAGACACTGTGCCGAACACCCCACTTGGCATCGTAACAGATGAAAACGTGTTGCTACCGAATGATGTACTGTTACTTATAATAGTGTAACTAGCAGCTCCTGTGGATCCGGGGACGTCTATAATCAGGTCAGCGTTATTTATTCCGGTGACTGTGCCGGTTGCAGTAATGCGTCCTGCTGTTGAGGCGTCGGCGATAGTTACGCTCAAGTCAGGGGAGTTGCCGGATTGGAAGTCTACGCCGCTGCCGGAGGCTGACATCGTGAGTGTCTTTGATGATAAATCTAGTTTTCCGCGGGTCATGATCAGGCGCTGGTTGGTGCCTGAGAGGGTCAAATTGCTACCGAGCACCACGCTGCCTCCGGTTTTGTCGATGGTCCAGTTGCCCGTAGGAAATGAACCACCGGAGGTGTTGATAGTTTGCAGCGCTGATCCAGTACAGTTCAAAGCCGTAGTGCCACCCTCGGCTCCTGTTCCGACTGTTATATTACCTTTAACCTCTATGGTTCCACCGGTGGCGGTCACATTTGTTCCCGATGCAAGGATTCCCTGCATTGTAAAATTGCCGTTTACTATAAATCGCGCC